>Ga0206803_1029_pt1 | contig 39360 bp, 34 predicted proteins | sample Alteio_BWOrgCont_61_FD_152909 | JGI IMG/M metagenome (GOLD analysis project Ga0206803, IMG submission 152909) | Enriched cells from forest soil in Barre Woods Harvard Forest LTER site, Petersham, Massachusetts, United States -... | ecosystem: Environmental > Terrestrial > Soil > Temperate forest >... | reverse complement strand
AGTTCCGCACCATCGCTCAGTTCTTCAAGACCGAGTGAATCTGCAATCATTTTGTTTCTTGCGCCTCGTTCCCAAATAGGTTCCTCTGGCTTCAGGCGGGCGATTTGGCGTGCCGAGAGAGCGCGATCGCCGTATAATATTCTGTTTCCCCCAAGTTGAAATTCGGGCGGATCATTTTGTGGGAATCATTCCGCCCCTAAATCGAAGGAAGGTGTAGGGATGGCCACTACGGATGTTGCGCCCCAGGGTACGGGCGGGCAATTGGGGCGCAAGCGAATCGTCAATGACATGAGCATTCAGGTTGCCACGGTGAATGGCTCAGGCTCACAAAGTTCAAACACGGTATTGTTGCGGGCGATCTTTCAGATGGGCGTGCCGGTTTCGGGCAAAAACCTGTTTCCGTCAAATATTGCCGGTCTGCCCACCTGGTATACGATTCGCGCCAACAAAGATGGCTACATTGGCCGCAAGAAGGAAATCGATTTCCTGGTGGCCATGAATGCGGAGACCGCGCAGGACGATGTGATGGCGCTAGCAGCGGGCGCCTCCGTGCTGTATGACGAGCCGCTGGGCCTCGAGAAGCTGCGCGACGATCTGATTTTTTATTCGGTTCCCTACGACAAGCTGGTCGCAAGCGTTTGCCCAGAGGCGAAGTTGCGCAAGCTGGTCAAGAACATGGTGTACGTGGGCGTGGTCGCGCAACTGCTTACCATCGACATGGGCGAGGTGGAGAAGGCGATCCGCAAACAGTTTGCTGCGAAAGTGAAAGCTGCCACCCTGAACCTGGCTGCGGCGCAGGCCGGATTCGACTACGCCAAGGCCAGCCTGCAGAAGCGCGGAGTTTTCTACATCGAGCGCATGGACAAGACCGCGGGCAAGATCATCATCGACGGCAACTCGGCTGCGGCTCTTGGTTGCATGTTCGCGGGGTGCACTGTGGTTACGTGGTATCCCATCACTCCGTCGTCTTCGCTGGTGGAGACGATGATCGACTATATGAAGGAATACCGCATCGGCCCGGACGGCAAAGCCACTTTTGCGATTGTTCAGGCAGAGGATGAACTGGCCGCGATCGGCATGGTGATCGGCGCCGGTTGGGCGGGTGCGCGCAGCATGACGGCGACCGCGGGTCCGGGCATTTCTTTGATGTCAGAGTTTTCCGGCTTGGCTTATTACGCGGAAATTCCGGGCGTGATCTGGGACATTCAGCGAGTTGGTCCTTCTACAGGCTTGCCGACGCGCACTTCGCAGGGCGACATTCTTTCGACGGCCTTTCTTTCCCATGGCGACACTAAAAACATCATGCTGATCCCGTGCTCGGCGGCGGAATGTTTCAGCATGGCGTCCGAGGCCTTTAACCTGGCCGAGCAGTTCCAGACGCTGGTTTTCGTAATGTCCGATCTCGATCTTGGGATGAATAACTGGATGTCGGATCCGTTCGAGTATCCGACTACGCCGATCAAGCGGGGCAAGGTCCTCAGCAAGGCAGATCTCGATAAGCTCGGCGGCTTTGCCCGATATAAGGATCTGGATGGCGACGGCGTGGGATACCGAACGCTGCCAGGGACGAATCATCCTGCGGCAGCCTACTTTACGCGCGGCAGCGGCCATAACGATAAATCGAACTACAGCGAGCGCCCGGACGATTACGAGAACAACATGGAGCGGCTCAACCGAAAGTTCGAGAGCGCTCGCTCTTTCGTGCCTCGTCCAGAGATTCTTAAAGGTGCGAATGCAAAGATAGGGATCATTGCCTACGGGACTTCGCACTGGGGGATCATTGAAAGCCGCGACCAGTTGCGCAACGAGTATGCGATTGAGACAGACTACTTGCGGCTGCGGGCCTATCCCTTTACGCGGGAAGTGCATGAGTTCATCGAGCAGCACGACCGGGTTTACGTGGTCGAGCAGAACCGGGACGCGCAGATGCTCAGCCTGCTCAAGCTCGACCTGAAACCGGAACTGATTACGAAGATGCGCAGCATCAGCCATCTCGACGGGCTGCCGCTCGACGCGCGGTCCGTGACCGACGAATTGAGCACTATGGAGGGCAAGTAAGATGGCGACCACGCCTGCTGCAGAACCGAAGACCAACCGGATCGGCCTCACCGTAATTGATTACAAGGGCGGAAAGACTACGCTCTGCGCCGGCTGCGGTCACAATGCGATTTCCGAGCGGATCATCGAAGCGATGTATGACATGGGCGTGCAGCCGGAGCGGGTGGCGAAACTGAGCGGTATCGGCTGTTCGTCGAAGAGCCCGGCGTATTTCATGAACCGTTCGCACAGCTTCAACTCGGTGCATGGACGCATGCCCTCGGTAGCCACGGGCGCGATGCTCGCCAATCGCAATCTGATTGCGCTGGGCGTTAGCGGCGATGGCGACACGGCGTCGATCGGCATCGGACAGTTCGTTCACCTTATGCGCCGCAATCTTCCCCTCATCTACATCATTGAGGACAACGGCGTCTACGGCCTGACCAAGGGGCAGTTCTCGGCTACTGCCGATCTTGGGTCGAAACTGAAATCGGGCGTGATCAATGATCTTCCGCCGATCGATACCTGCGGGCTGGCCATTGAGCTGGGCGCGACATTCGTGGGACGGTCGTTCTCCGGCGACAAGAAGCAGTTGAGCGCCATGCTGAAAGCCGCGATCGCGCACCATGGCACCGTGATGCTCGATGTAGTTTCGCCGTGCGTCACCTTCAACGATCACGAGGGCTCGACCAAATCCTACAAATACGTGAAGGATCACGAGGAGACCTTGCAGGAAATAAGCTTTGTTCCGCACTTCGAAGAAATCGATGTCGAGTATGATCCGGGAACGACGGTTAACGTCACGATGCACGATGGATCCAGCCTGCGGCTGCGCAAGCTCGAGGAAGACTATGACCCAACCAACCGGATCGCAGCCATGACGCGGCTCTCGGAGGCGCACGACAGGGGCGAAGTTCTTACAGGACTGTTTTACGTGAACACCAAGGCGCCCAGCTTCCTTGACATGCTGAACATGGTTGATGAGCCGCTGGCTACGCTGCCGGAATCGCTGACGCGGCCGGGCAGGGAAGCGCTGGCGGCGGCGATGGAAGAGCTCAGGTAGGGCGGCGGCTTTCCGCTCGCGGCCTACTTCGGCGCCGTCAAACTTGCCGGCTCAAGCCCCAGGCCCGCTCCGTAATATTCCGCCAAGGCATGCCGTTCGTCTTCGGTGAGGAGTCCCGCGATGGTACGCATCGGCATGTTGATGTCGTTGGCGCGTTCGCCGCTCGCGAACGCTTCAAGTTGGTTCAGCACGTATTCGGCGTTCTGGTTGACTAGCAAGGGAGCGCCGGGACGATAGCCGACTGGACCATGACAGGCCTGGCACGGCGGAATGCCACGTTCTCCATCTCCGAAGGAAACCAGACGCGATGCGATGCCGGCAGGACCGGGATCAGGCCGCGACTGCGGAAATATTCGTTTGTCTCCGGGGTCGGCAAACGCGGGCAGCTTTGCGAAATAGGCGACCACGTCGGCTACGTCCCGAGGCGAAAGTGACTCCGCGATCGGGTTCATGTCGCGGGATAGCCGCTTATGACTCCGGAAATCTTCCAACTCTTTCCAGATCGCCAGCCGGTCAATGCCGGCCAGGTTCGGCGTGTAGCCAACGGCGCTGAAGCCTTCCGCTCCGTGGCAATGGTCGCAGCGTCTGGCGAGAAGCATCCCACGAAAGGCGTCTCCCCCAGCGGCTGCCGCTAGAGTTTCCGGCGTCCATTCCACATAGGACGGAATTCGATCCGGCGGATTGGCTCCCGCCTGGAGCAGGAGTGCACTTGCGGCTGTCCCGGCAACCAGGGTGACCGCCAGCGCAATCGCCGCTCGGAGCCGCCACGGAAAAAGTCTCCAGTAACGCGGGAATCGTTTAGTGTCCCGCACAGCTGCTCCTTTCTCCCGGCTGTAAAACAGGGAACTGTTCGCGGGGAACGACTTTCAACTCAGACCTCATTGCGTAATGGCCCGCTCCGCAAAACTCGCGACAAGGCATTTTATATTCACCCGGATGCGGGAACTGAAGTTGCGCCTCGCTGATCGTGCCGGGCAAGGCCTTCACTTTATAGTCGGTGCCATCGAAGGCAAGCCAGTGGACAGCGTCGGCGCTGGTGATGCGAAGATGAACCGGGACCCCGGCGGGAATCAGAATGCAATGCGGGATGAACAGGTATTGCTGCGCGATCATACGCACGGTGACCGAGCCGTCTGAATCCTGCTCGGTTCCGAGATTATTTTCGACAAACTCGCCCATCAGGTGCAGCGACAAGGGATCGACGTGGCGCGAGCCTCTCAGCCAATGCAACAACGGAACGTCGATCTGATAATAGCGGGTGGCCGGGATCAGGCTCAGCGCCAGCACGGTCAGCAAGAACGTTCGCAGTTTTCGCCAGTTCACAATCGGTTTTGCCTTACGACGATTGGAAAGGGCACGAGTTCACTCGTGCCGGTAGGTCGCTAAAAGTGTACCCGCGCTTCAGCGCCCGAGGTAAATCTTTTTGCACGCGGAGCTAAGCCCCGCCGATTTCCTTCAGCACGGCGCTGCAGCGCTCGCAGACTGTGGGGTAGGTCTTGTCCTCGCCGACGTGGACCGAGTAATTCCAGCAGCGTTCGCACTTGGCCCCGTCCGCCTTCTTCACCTCGACGTGGACCTGCCCCGTGCCGTTGCCTGAAGCCTGTACGAGGTTCACAGCGGAAACAATAAATATATAGCGGAGCTGATCCTTATGGCGCGCCAGCAGCGAGTAGGCAGGATCAGAGGCGGTGATCGTGAGCTGGGCCTCTAGCGGCTTGCCAATCATTTTGTTGTTGCGCGCAGTGTCCAGGGCTTTCATCACTTCTTCGCGGATCGCGAGCAGTGCACTCCAGTTTTGGCGCTGATCGGGATCGTCAACCGCCGTGCCCTCGCCGAGCAGATCGGAAGCCGAGGGGAACGGCGCCAGGTGGACGCTTTCAGGGCGGCCAGCAACACTAGGCAAATATCCCCAGACTTCTTCTGAGGTAAAGCTGGTGATGGGAGCGAGCAGCCGCGTCAGAGCCTCGCCGATGCGCCAGATCGCGGTCTGTGCGCTGCGCCGCGCTTCTGACTTGGGCGCGGAGGTGTACAGGCGGTCTTTGAGCACGTCGAAATAGAAGGCGCTGAGTTCGGTTACGCAGAAATAATTCACGCGGTGATAGATGCTGTGGAAGGCAAATTCGTCGTACCAGCGCCGCACATCCGCGACCAGCGCAGCGGTCAGACGCAGCATGTACTGGTCGATGTCTTCCAGCTTTTCAAACGGAACTGCGTCTGCCTGGGGATTAAAGTCGTACAGGTTGCTGAGGACGAAGCGGAATAAATTGTTGCGGATGGTGCGGTAAGTTTCCGCGACCCGCTGCATCAGCAACTCGGAGCCGACCACGTCTTCGCGGAAGTCGACCGACGCCACCCAGAGACGCACCACTTCCGCGCCCATTCGATCGGCGATATCAACCGGGTCTACGTCGTTGCCCCGTGACTTCGACATGGCCTGCCCTTTTTCATCGAGCGTCCATCCCGGCGTGACGACGCCTTTGTAAGGCGGCGTTCCGTGCGTGCCCATGGCGCACAGAAGAGACGACTGGAACCAGCCGCGGTATTGGTCGCCACCTTCGAGATAAAGATCGGACGGCCAAGGATACGTGGGCTCGTCAGCGATTAACGCGAGATAGCTCGCGCCTGACTCCAGCCAGACATCGAAGATGTCAGTCTCCTTCTCGAACTTCGTGGTGCCGCAATGCGGACACTTCCTTCCTGCGGGAATAATCGTGTCTGATTCAGACGTGAACCAGGCGTCAGCGCCGGCGCGCGCAAAAAGTTCAACGACCTTGCGATTGATGGCGTGGTCATTCAGCGGCTTGCCGCAGCCCTCGCAGAGAAAAACCGCGATGGGAACTCCCCACACCCTCTGGCGCGAGATGCACCAATCGGGGCGCGTAGCGATCATGTTCGACAGCCGCTCCTCGCCCCACGCCGGGTCCCACTTCACGTGCTTGATCTCTTCGAGGGTCCGCGTGCGAAGGATATTGTCTTTCCCTTTTCCACCGGGCATGGGCGTTTCCATGGAAATGAACCACTGCTCGGTCGCGCGGAAGATCACCGGATTATGGCAGCGCCAGCAGTGCGGATACGAGTGCTCAGTCTTTTCCGCATGAAGCAGAGCGCCGCGGCTCTTGACCAAGTCGATGATCGGCTGATTCGCTTCCCAGACGCGTTTGCCCGTGTACTCCGGCAAACCGTTGCGCAGGATTCCTTTTTCGTCGACGTTGCTGGTGGCGTCAAGACCATATTTCACGCCGGTGATGAAATCCTCCGCGCCGTGTGAGGGCGCGGTGTGCACCACGCCGGTTCCCGTATCCATGGTGACGTATTCCGCAAGGACGCCAAGGATCTTGCGGTCGAGAAACGGGTGCTGGAAGTTCAGGTGCTCGAGTTTGCGGCCGGGAAAGTGGGCGAGTTCGCGCGGATCGGAAAGATTGCATTTCTCCGCAACATCTTTCGCCAGTTTCGAGGCGACGATGTAGACCTCGCCGCCGGACTCGAGCGCGACGTACTCTTCATCGGGATGAAAGGCCACGGCCATCGAAGCTGGCAAAGTCCACGGGGTGGTGGTCCAGATGATGGTTGAAACTTTCTTTCCTGCGAGAGCTGCATCGATCCTTGCGGGGTCATCGAGCAACGCGTACTTCACCCACACCGTGGGGCTGGTGTGGTTTTCGTATTCGACCTCGGCCTCGGCCAGCGCAGTTTCGTCGTGCATGCACCAATAGACGGCGCGCAGGCCTTTGTAGACGAAACCGTTTTCGTAAAAGGAAAAAAATGTCGACAAGACCACCGACTCATACTGCGGATTCATGGTGGCGTAAGGCCGATCGAAGCGGCCGAAAACGCCGATCCGCTTAAACTGCTGACGCTGCAGGTCGAGAAACTTCTGCGCGTATTTGCGACATGCCGCGCGCACGTCGATGGGACGCATCTGCAGTTTCTTGCCGCCGAGTTCCTTGTCTACCTTGATCTCGATGGGCAGGCCGTGGCAATCCCAACCGGGCACATAGGGCGCATCGAATCCTGCCATGGTCTTCGACTTGACGATGAAGTCTTTCAGGCACTTGTTCAGCGCCGTGCCCATGTGGATCGGTCCGCTGGTGTAGGGCGGGCCGTCGTGAAGAATGTAGGTGCCCTTGGCCGATCCTTTGCGGGCCTCGCGGATGCGTTCGTAGATCCGCATTTCCTCCCAGCGGGCTAGCATTTTGGGCTCATTCTGGGGCAGGTTGGCCTTCATGGGGAAGGCAGTTTTAGGCAGATTGATGGTAGCTTTCAGGTCGAACGGCACTCGGTTGGACTCTCCCAAATGATTGAATCTTCTCATTATAGGGAGCGGGACGGGGAACGTCCATGCGCGCTGGAATCGCAATCACGGAAGGGCGAAGAACCAGGGGGAATCAGTTTGCTTACTGGTACGGGAGGCAGATAATACATTCCCGGCCGGAACTTGAAATACACTTCGTAAAGAGCGACAGGAAGGGGTACAATTTCATGTACAGGCCAAGGTTCGGGAGCCTGATACCGCAGTGCGTTGGGTCCCGATCCGATTATAGAAGCTGGGCGGAAAAATAGAGGCAACTCGTTGGAAAGACGGCTCATCTGTGTAGGTGGGATGTCTTCACCAAGGCAGCTCATTCAGAAACTCGTTGACCGCCCCACAATGGAAAGTCGAACCCGGGAATAATGGCATCTACTGAAGTCAACCCGAACGTCGCTCCGAAAGCTGGTGGCGAGCCGGAGCTTCACCTCCTGCTGGCGCCCGACACGTTTGAGCCCCTGTATAAGTCGCTTTTCCGCGGCCTGGACGAATTCTTTTTTCCCAAGAAGTTACCGCCGCTGAAGCTGGAATCGAAGCCCGTCCCGGTGAAGGATATCTGGGGCTTTTACAATTATAAAAAGAATGGCGCTCTGGGTTCGACGGTTGCCCACGTCATCGTGATCGCATTGATTATCGGCGGTACGATTCTGGGACGCCGGATTGTGAGTAAGGTCGAAGCCAAACCGACGGTGGCCCTGATTGGTCCAGATATCGGCGACTACACGCTGAAGCCCGCCAAGACGCAGGCCGGTGGCGGCGGTGGCGGCGGCGACCGCGATGTTCTGAAGGCTTCGCAAGGAAAACTGCCCAAGTTCTCGATGAAGCCGCAAATCACGCCGCCAGCCGCAGTGATCCGGAACCTCGATCCGAAATTGGCGGTTGAGCCCACGGTGATGGTGCCTCCCGATATCAAAGTAACTGCGATGAATAATATGCCGAACCTCGGCGACCCGAAATCCACGGCGGTCATTCCGTCCAACGGCACGGGAGGCGGGAGCGGTATCGGTGAAGGCAACGGAGGCGGTGTTGGCTCTGGAAACGGGCGTGGCGTGGGGCCGGGCGAAGGCATGGGTATGGGTGGTGGTGTTTACCGCGCCGGTCGAGGAGTGACTCCGCCACGGCCGATCTTCTCGCCGGATCCCGAGTTCTCCGAGGAAGCACGCAAGGCTAAATATCAGGGAGTTTGCACGCTGATGATTGTGGTTGACACCGACGGCCACCCCACGAATCTTCGCGTGGTGAACTCTTTGGGCATGGGATTGGATGAAAAAGCTCTCGAGACGGTCAAGACCTGGCGCTTCGAGCCCGGAATGAAAGACGGCCACCCCGTGAAGGTTGAGATGGCCGTCGAAGTCGATTTCCACTTGTACTGAGGCGCTCCGCTCTCAGTTCCCAAGAAGAAAGAAATCCTACTCCTTCCGCAGCACTGCGAAGTGCAGCAGCACGCGCTGTCTGAAACCCAGCCTCTCGTACAGCTCGATCGCCCGCAGATTGTCGCCCCGAACATGTAGAACCGGAGTCTCCCCGCGGCTGCAGATGCGCCGCATCACCTCGGCCATCAGGATGCGGGCGTAACCGTGGCCGGTGTGTTCAGGATGGGTGCAGACCGCGCTCACTTCGGTATAGCCGGGAATCTTCAGTCGCTCACCCGTCATGGCAACAAGCTTTCCGTCGAGCCGAATTCCTAAATACGTACCCAGTTCATGCGTGCGTTTGCCGAACGGGCCGGGCTTGGTGAGCGCGGTAAGTGCCATCATGTCAGGCGAGTCGGCATCGCCAAGTTCGAGGATCTCCGGCACAGAAGAGGATCGTTGGACGGGAACACCGTCTCGTTCGTAAACCATTTCCGGCATAGGCGCGCCGGCGAGAAAACTCCAGCCCGCTTGCGGTTGGTAAGGCGCCTCCAGAAACAATCCAATCGTCTCACCCGCGTCCACTAACCCCGCGAGCGATTCGTAGCCTTCTGGCGTGGGCTCACGAAACGCGGCCAACGGCGAGACCTCTGGCACAAACCTGCGCGCCTGATCGAAGGACTCAGCGAACTCAGCCTGCCGCGTCGTCAGAGCCTTCCAGATGATGTTGTCGAGGGGATGCATTTGCCGTACGCCAGACATTCTGATTGGAGCGATCGAAGACTCGCTTGGACACACTAATTCTGAGATACGGGATTGCGCTATCCGAACCTTGCGGGTAAAGACGAATCGTTCGCCTTTGCTTATTCCTTCAAATCCACGTGCTGAACATCCTCGATCGTGCGTCCGAGGAAGCGCTCGCCCAGGCGCCGGAATTTCTCCACCGAATCAGTGGCGAAAAACTTCAAGCGTGGAACCTTCCGGCGTTCTTCATGAACGGCCCTGGTCAGCGGGAGAAGCCTCTCCAAACAGTCGGCGACGGCCCGAGCCGTAGATTCGGCAGAGTCCACAATGCTCACATGCGGCGGCGCCACGCGATGCAGAAGCGGCTTGAGGAGCGGGTAGTGAGTACAGCCAAGAACCAGAGCGTCCGCGTCGTGAAAACCATCCGCAAACCCCTCATCCAGATAAATGCGCGCGATCTGCTCGGTGACGGGATGCTCGACCCATCCCTCTTCGACGAGCGGAACCAGCAGCGGACAAGCCTTTTCCCGCGCCTCCAGCCCCCGCGCCTCAAGAGCCTTCCGGTAAGCGTGGCTGCTGACGGTGGCTTCGGTGCCCAAGACAACGACTTTGCGGTTCTTACTGACGGAAGCGGCAGCCTCGGCCCCGGGCTCGACCACGCCTACCACCGGCACATGCGCTGCGGCCGTAATGCGGTCAAGAGCGAGCGCAGTCGCGGTGTTGCACGCGATCACCAGCAGCTGGGCGCCGTGAGCCTCAAGATAGTGGGCAGCTTCGACGGCATAACGGGCTACGGTTTCAACCGACTTCGAACCATAAGGAAGCCGGGCCGTATCGCCAAAGTAGAGGTAATCGGCGTCGGGAATAAGTTCAAGTAAAGCTTTAAGAACCGTAAGGCCGCCGACGCCGGAATCAAATACGCCGATGGTGGGACGACGCTGGGTCATGGTCGATGGAACCGCATCACGATAATACCAGCGGGCAACAACGGGAGCGGGATTCAGGGATGATCAGAGATATTCCTCGGAGGGAGCTAGGAACGCTTGGTCGCGGTCGAGCGGACCGCAGTTCCGTCGAACTCAGAGCTTCTTCCACAGCATTCCCCCGGCGGAATCGGCGCACCATGCGGACAGGTCCGCGGGTGTCCGAGGAAAGTACAAATCTTGTCAGTCGCTTCCGGCGAAAGGATGTGCTCGAACTTGCAGGCCTGCTGCTCGATCTCCGATTCGCTGTCCATCGCCAGGCTGTCGGTAAAAAGTCTTTCGGCGAGGCGGTGGCGGCGGATGATGCTGCCTGCCCGTTCGCGCCCGCGGGGCGTAAGCTCCACGATCAAAGTGCCATCGCCGATCGAAGCGGCCACGGGTTTGAGGGCATCGTGGCAGGGATTCACGAACGGCCTGTGATCGTGAGCGAGAGGCGGATGCGGCGCGGAGAGCACAAATCCCATCTGAATCATTTTCTCAATGGCCAGACTCACGGGGAGCGCGCCGTGCACTTCCATGCGCTCGACTTCTGCGATCTCGCCATGCTCGGCCAGTACCCACAATTCTTCGAGCACCTCATCGAACTGCTCTTCATCGGCCATGGCAAAAACTTCCTGCGACTCGATCCTGCCATGATGGAACTCGACGCGCCGGTCGGCCAGGCGCGCTACCACGGGATCGTGCGTAACCATCACGATCGTCCGCCCTTGCTGATGAAAGTCGCGCAGCAGCCGCAGCACAATCTCTTCGTTGATGGCGTCGAGGTTGCCCGTAGGTTCATCCGCCAGAATAATCTTCGGATCGTTGATCAGCGCCCGCGCGATACACACCCGCTGTTGTTCGCCGCCGGAAAGCTGTGAGGGCAAGTGATGGGCCCGGTCGCCCAGCCCGATTCGAGTCAGAGCTTCAATCGCCTCTTTCTCGTCGGTCATGCTGTGAAAGTATTGCGCCAGCATGACGTTCTCGACCGCCGTTAGAAATGGAATGAGATGGAACTGCTGAAAAATAAATCCAATCTTTTCGGCGCGCACGCGGTTCAAGTCCGCCGACGACATGCCCGCTACATTCTGACCATCGACCCAGATTTCACCAGACGTCGGACGATCCAGGCACCCGATCAGGTTCACCAGCGTCGATTTCCCCGACCCCGATGGGCCCATGATCGAGAGCCATTCTCCCCGCGCCACGTGCAAGGAGATGTCATCGAGCGCATGAATCGTGCTGTTCTGCTCTCCCTTGCCGGTCGCGTGCTCGTTCGCCGCCTTGGCGGGATAGAGCTTGATCACATTCTTGATCTCGATCATTTCACTCTCCCCGCAGGATGACCGCCGGCTGCACCCGGCGCAACAGCCAAATCGGGAAAACTGCCGAAAGCAACGTCACCACTATGCTACCAGCCAGAACAAAGGGCAGAACACTGAAACGTGGCACCACGGGAGCATGGAAGTTAACCCGCCCGATCCAGGCCGCGATGCCAATGCCCAGAACAAATCCGATCACAGCGCCGCTCGCCCCCAGGGCTGCTGCCTCGGCCGCGAAAAAGCCATTCAACAGCCGGTCGGACGCGCCCAGCGCCTTCATGATGGCGAAATCTCGCCGGCGGTCGAAAACCCATCCCATCAAGGTGGAGAGCACACACAGCGCGGCCGTCAGAATAATAAGCGCAGAAGCGGCCAGCAGCGTGGCCCGGGTCTTTCCCAGAACACGCGCTTCGCCTTCCATGATTTGCCGCACTGGACGCACATCGGCGGCCGGAATCGCCTGCTCCAATTGACGCATGATGCCAGAGATCTCTTCCGGCGATCCACTGGCCGCAACCTCAATCGTGGAAGGCAGCACGCCGGTCCATGAAATGAAATCGGCCAGCGAAACATAAACCCGGCTGTCTTCGGCAGCACCTGTCCGCACTGTTCCGGCAGACATCAGGTGAATGGTGTGTCCTTGAAAACTAAGATCGAAAGGCTGGTTCTTGGGTGATACGACAGAAAGAGCGCGCACCCCGACTAACGCCTGCTGCGGCGCGGAAGGCCAAGCGCTCACCGACCACCAGCGGTCAAGTTGTCGAACCCGATCGAAATCTGTGCCTGCAACGACGACCGGCTGGCCGTCGCTGCTTCGTGCCACTACCAGCCCGAAGGGCGCGACTATACCGCGGCCAGCGATAACCGATTCCACATGGGTGAGAGCGTCTGCGGGAAGGGAAGCGCCGTCCCTGCCCACGACGACGATGTTCGCGCCGTAGTTACGGAACTCACGCCGCAGTTTAGCCTGCACATCCACGTAAAGATTCAACATCGCCGTGGTGACGCCGGCGGCTACGACCATGGCAAACAGCGCCGAGAGCGCACGTCCGCGGCGAAGGACCGCGGCCCGCACCAGCATCCGCACAAACATGGAAGTGTGCAGCGCCTGCACACGGCTGGCACATACGTCTTGCGCGGGACAGGAGACGTTCACAGTTCACCTCGCAAGGCGAACACAGGGTCCAGGCTTACTGCTTTGAATACGGCGGCCGCGCTTCCCGCAAACGTAACGACGACGGCAATCGACAGAATCACCGGCAGAAGCACCGGCGGAATCGTAATCTGCGAATCGAAGATGGACCGGCCGATTTGATGGGCAAGCAATCCGCCGGCCGCAAAGCCCACGAGGCCGCCGAACAAAGCCAGCAGCGTCGCTTCAGCAAAGAAGACCGAGGCAATCGCCAGCTTTCCCGCGCCCAGAGCCTTCATTAGACCCACTTCCGCGCGACGCTCAAAAATAGCAGTGGCCATGGCGGCAGAAACCGCCAATGCTGACGCAAACAGCGCGGCAAGCGTGATCAGGAAGATCAGTCCCTCAATGCGCGTAAGTACAGCGCCCTCGTTCTGCGCGACCTGACGAATCTGTTCGGCGTGCGAGTGCGGAATCGCTTCCTGCAGCTGAAACGCAATCGACTGCGGATACGGCGAGCAGTACCAGCGGTCGTAAATCGGACCAGACATGCTTTTGGGATCGCGGCGGGCCAGAGCGTCTTCTGGCTTGGTCAGCGCGCTGACGTAGACTCGGCGAACTGCGCCCGGTTTGCCGAGGAGCCGCTGTGCCAATCCCAGAGGCGCGACGATCTCGTCGTCTTCGGGGCCGCCTGTCGAAAGAATACCGCTCACGTGGATTGTTTCTCCCGGAGCATGCGCAACCGGATGGGGCTCGCTTAGCCAGACCTCATCACCCGTCTTAAGCCACCGCCGCTTTGCGACTCTTTCTCCAACTAAGATGTCGCTAGAGTCGTCATTCGGCCAAGACCCCGTGACTCTCCACCAGGGATTAGTCATACGAACGCCGGTCGTGAACGCAGCATTGCCGTAGGAGAGCTGCTTCGCAAAATAGGTTCCAACCAGTGTTTCATTCTCCATGAAGTCCGTGTGTGCGCGCATGACCGCAACATTCACTGGAAGCATAGGCGCAAACCCGGTGATGTTGTTATGCCAGAAAGTGCCCTTGATCTTCGGCAGGTCCGCTTCGTTCAGAAACGCACCATCGCTCGGCGGCTTCAGGTTCACCCCGCCAATTTCCACATCCAGCGTGTCTTCTTCGGGAGTGACTAACAGATTGGCGCCGATGGTGCGCAGCTCGCGGTTAATTTTGTCGCCGATGTCGGTGGCGACTGCAATCATCGCCGTAGCCACAGTTACGCCGAGTGTGATGGCTGCGCCAGCCAGCAATTTGCGCCGCTTCTGCCGTCGGAAGGATTCGTAGACGAACCGGGCGAACATCCTCTACTGCTTCTCGAACATGCGGCCGCCGGCCGCAATGTCCGCCTCTTGAATAATCACGGAGTCGGCAGTCTGGGTCGCCTTGAGCGGAACCGGGTTGCATCCGCCTTTCGCGTCCACCGACTGCGGGTTGATCGGCGCGGCACAGTTCTTGCAAACCACCATGTTGCCCGACTTGTAGAAACCCACCGCGCCGCAGATTTCGCAAGCATCGAAAACCGTGGCGATCCTGCCGTCGGGCTTCTGATAGAGCCAGAATCGGATCTCCGTGCCATTCTCCTGAGCCTGGTAGCGATGCAAATCTCCATCCGAAACCTGCTTCAGCGGAATCGTCACCAGTCCGTTCATGAAATTGACTTCGGTAGCCGGTGACAGTGCGCTCACGCTCTTGGTATAGATAAATTCGGCCGTCACCAAAGCGATGAAGACAAACGAGAACCCATACACCGAAGCCATCCACAAACGCTCTTTACGAGCCGTCCAGGCGGCCTTGCGCCGCTCCGCAGCCGAAGCGGGCTCCAGAACAGGCTGACGTCGCTTGGCGTCGAACAAGACCATCAGCGCCGCGAGAGCGATAATCGTGACGAAAAAGAAAAGATCGTTGCGCACGATGGGCCCAATGATGGCCATCTCACGCTTGGAAGAAGCAATCACACCGCTCTCCGACAACTCATGCAGACCCGCCACCACCAACTGCAGCGCCACCAGGAACAGGATCGCTGTCGTCACGCGGAAGAATTTCTGCAGGTTAATCCGCACGCTACCCTTCACGAACATCACGCCGAAAGCAATAGCTGCCAGCACGCCCAGCAGCGTGCCCAGAAAGCTCATCAGTTCAGTGGAGTTCAGGGAGACGGCGGAAAGAATCAGCACAGTCTCCGCGCCTTCGCGCAGCACCATCAGAAACACAAAGAAGAACAGGCCAACCCAGGCATCGTTGCCGGCAAGCAGGCCGACCTTGCCCTCAATCTGGCCTTTGAGCTTGCGCCCTGTCTTCATCATGAAAATAATCATGGTGACGACGAAGAAGGCGGCGACCAGCATGACCCAGCCTTCGAAAACGTCTTCGTTCCAGTTCAGCCGGGAAATCACGACCGCCACGCCGATGCTGCCGAGGAAAGCGGCGCCCAGCGCTGCGTAAACAGTCTTGCGCAGATCATTCCGGCCAATCTTGGCCAGATAAGCCAGTGTAATGCCGACGATCAGGGCTGCCTCAACCCCTTCGCGCAGCGTGATGATGAAAGCCTGAAGCATTTATGAGTGACCTGTGTTTCTCGAAGCGATCCTGAAAATGATCTTGAAAATGAATTTCAATTTCAACTTCAAGGATATGCCGCCAGCGGCGGGGCCGTCAATCCACGGCGTCACAAACGAGTGTGATCTGCATCACACGGGGAAATCTGGGATTAAACGGGTGTCCGTGGCGTCCACCCGAGTGCGCGCGGGCGCGCACTCGGATAAAATCACTCAGCATATTGGGAGACGGTCCAGGCCATCCCGAGTTCTGAAAACATCCTATGCCGGCGCGCAAGACTCTCACATCGGTAACTGCCGCAATCGCGGTCGTCCTTGTGGTCTGCCTAGCCGGGCTTTTCTGGTTCAAGCTGGCCCGATCAGGTGCCCGCTCGAAGATTAGTCCGGACGACATTATTCTCAGGCTTAGCGGATCGAACACAATCGGAGAAAGTCTGGCTCCTGCGCTGGCCCAGGAGTTTCTCAAACAACAGGGCGCAACCGACGTTAAAACCATTCCCGGAGATCGGGATGACGAAGTTTTTGTGAGGGGAATTCTACCCGGTGATCGCGCCCCTAAAGCGATTCAGATTCACGCCCACGGCTCGGCTACGGCCTTCGAAGACTTGGCTAATGGCCACGCTGATATCGGAATGGCTTCTCGAAAAATCAAATCTGAGGAGGCGATGCAGTTAGCCGGTCTCGGCGACATGGCCTCTCCGGAGTGCGAACATATCGTCGGGCTCGACGGGATCGCAGTCATCGTCAACAGAGCAAATCGGGTGCGAACGCTGTCGAAGGATCAGATCGCACAAATCTTCGAGGGCACGGTGGGGAATTGGCTGCAGGTGGGCGGGTTAGATGGTGCTATCCACCTGTATGCTCGCGACGACAAATCCGGGACCTACGATACATTCCGAACCCTTGTGCTCGACAACGCCGCATTGGCGGCGTCGGCGAAGCGGGTCGAAGACAGTCGCAAACTTTCCGACGCCGTCGCTCAGGATCCCAACGGAATCGGTTTCGTCGGTCTGACCTACGTTCAGGAGACCGAAGCCCTAGCCGTCTACGAGAACGGCGCTGCCGCACTCTTGCCAACACCCTTTACCGTGGCCACCGAGGACTATGCTCTTTCGCGGCGGCTGTTCCTTTATACGGCCGCGCAACCGCGGCAGGAACTGACTCGCAGATTTGTGGACTTTGCCCTCTCCGGCGTGGGGCAAAACATTGTGGCGGAAGTCGGTTTTGTAGGACAGAACGTCTCGGCTGCGGCGGCCGCCGCCAGTTCGGCTGCTGTACCTGCAGACTATCGCCGCCTTACCAGCGGCTACGACCGGTTGTCGCTCGATTTCCGTTTCCGTGAGGGCAGCTCACAACTCGACAATAAAGCAGTCGCCGATCTCAGTCGCGTCGTTACATTTGTTACCGACCTGCATTACAGTGGCGACAACCTGGTGCTCCTGGGTTTCAACGATAGCAAGGAAGCCGCACAGAATCTCTCAAAAGCGCGTGCCGATGCCGTGGCGCAGCAATTCGAACAGCGGGGCGTGAAGGCCGCCACGGTGATGGGACTCGGCTCGCAAATTGCCGTGGCCGCGAACGACACTCCTGAGGGAAGGCAAAGAAATCGTAGAGTGGAAATTTGGTTGAAAAGGTAAGAACGGCTCGCTCTCTCACCATCGATCACTCTCACAAACCGGTCACATCTTTCATAACCGCTTCAAAAACGCATTCGCCTGCTCTAGTTGCGGAAATAACTTCTCTTCCGCCTGAAACTCCGCCGAGTGTACGCAGCGCCGGCTGCCCCTCAACCTGACTGGATGCTTCAAATGCAGCATTTCGTGGTAGACGATATACTCCACGGCATACCGCGGCACAGCTGCCTGATCAAAGATGCGACTGATGACAATTGCATTATGCGCCGGATCGTAATGCCCCAGGATGCGTCGGGTCTTCGTCGGACTCCAACTCATGCGCGGCCGGCCCAGCAGTCCATGAAAGAAGCGCCGGTTCAGATCCTCGAACACAGCGTCGAGATCGTAGATGTGGCCCTTCGGCGAATGCAGACGCTTGCGCCCGCGCATTTGCCGCACCAGATGGGCTTTACGCACAACCTCGTGGCTGGCCACATATTTTCTATAGCGAGCTGCGTGGCCTCGGTCGATGGGCTTGCGATACATCTTGGCCAGCAGAATGTGGGCTATGGCCCGTAACACGGCGTCGGGCGCCCCTTCCAGCAGATCGGAGAGCCTTACCAGAAGCCTGCCTTCGCGCAAGCGAATCGTATTGTTGACGTTCGCGAAAGCAAAAAACTCAATCTTCAGCTCTGGCGCCAAGGCGCCGGGCCGCAACCCCCGGTGTTCCTCATGAAAGATTTCGAGCAGTCCCTCACGCACAGTGAGCAGATTAACATGACATGATTAGCACGATATGATGGGCACGATATGATGGGCACGCGCAGATTTACTCAGACTTTTCCGCGGCCGACTTTGAGGCAAACTTCTTCTTGTGTTTAGCCGCGTCGTCCTGATCCGCCAACAGCTTGCGGTGGTCTCCCGTCGATCCATCAAGTGTGTCTAAGGCTTCGGTCAAAGCAAATTCGTACTGTTTGGCTTCCTCCGCGGAAACACCGGCCGCATCCCTCAGCGCAAGCAGCTTTGCCTGGAACTCGGTGTCAGCGTCGATGATCACCTTCAGGGGCTTGCGAATGTCATTCTTGCGATCTACATAGGTGTCGATGTTGTCGTTCAGTTCGTCATAGATCAGCAGGAAATCATCCAGCTTGTCATGCGTTTGCTGTGGCCGGTTTTTCGTCTTGGGATCGCCGCGCATCTGCTCCAGATCGACCAGGCGCGCCCGGGCAAACTTTACGTAAAGAGAAAGCCGTTGCTGAGGCTCCCAACTGGCATCGCGGATCTGGTCAATCTCCGCCTGGGTGAAGGGATCCCTGTGACGCTGGGCCGGTGACAGCGCCGCCATCATCAAGAACAACCCCAAACCAGCGCAAACTCGAAATCGGCAGATCCTCATTTCTTCTTGTCGACTTTCGGAAACATGGCAACCAGCAGATCATCACGAATCTTCTGCATGCGGTCAATCGTGTCCTGTACCTGTGCCTGGTCCTCGTGGGAGACGGCGTGATTCATGTCGGTGAGCTTGCGCACCATCTTGCGGACGGCGATCTCGCTCTGTTTTTCGTGCTTGTGTGACTGAATCGCGTAGTCGCGAGCCAACTCGGAATAAGCGACTACGTCGGCCAGTGCTGCCCGCGCCTTCTCGGTGTCGCCTGCAATATACAACCTGTCCGCATCACCCAGTTGCCGCTCGGATATGTGGATGCACAGCGCGGGACGATCGCCTACGGGCAGATTGGCCACGCGCTCCTTCAGTTCTTCGACTGAGGGTTCCTCGCGGCCGCGCAGCGGGGAAGGTGCGATCAGCGCCGATAACGCTAAGCCCGCCGCTACAGCCAGCCAGAATCGTGAATGTCCCATCGCGAACAACATTGGCTTCCCACAGGCTATCTCTTCGGCTCGATGGCAATAAGCCGATGCTTCGCCTGCCACTCCTGATCAGGATACTTCCCATTAGCGTTGTTAAGGAAGAGGTGATAGTTGGCAGATGCTTTCTTGAAGTCTCGCAGGTGATCGTACGCCGAGGCTCGCATAAAATATGTCATTGGAGTCTCAGGCAGCAGTTTGGCTCGGGCATCCAGCGCACGAATTAAGACTGGATAATCCTTGTTGTCGTTGGCCGCAAATGCAAGATCGTAATAAGCGCCTCCGAAGTTGGGCTTCAGCGTCACCGAGGTGACCAGCTCCCGCTGGGCTTCGGGTGACTTCTTTTGCCACAACAGAGCCTTACCCAGTCCATCGTGCAACTCGGCCTCGTTGGGGTGCGCAACCAACAGCGCACGGTAGGCTGCCTCGGCCAGGTCATTTTTTCCAGCGGCCGCATACACCTCGGCAAGATCGCGCTGCGCCGCATCGTTGCCCGGCGCCAGCTTCACTCCGACCTGCAGTTCTGCAATAGCAGCGTCGGCTTTGCCCTCGGCCGCAAGCACGCGCCCCAACTGGATGTGCACCGCAGCCGAATCCCCATTTGCCGCCAACAACCTTCGCAAATACTCTTCCGCTTCAGGAAAACGGCGCCCACGCATGTAGATGTTGGCCAAGCCCATGACCGCATCTGTCGACCGCGAATCAAGGGCCAGCGCCTGTTTGTATTCCTGCTCAGCCCCAGCGTATTTGTTTTCCTGTTCAAGAAGTTGTCCCGCGGAAAGATGCGGTTCAGCCTCTTTCGGCTGCAGCGCCGCCGCGCGCTGGTATGCCGCAAGCGCCTCCTCAGGGTTCGACTTTTCGATCGTCTCCCCGAGTGAAACCCATGCCCGGTATTGACCCTCAGCTACGTGGCTCGTAGGTTTCAACTGCGTCGCTGCCCGCAGAAATTGCTCCGCCTCAGGTTGTCCGGTCTTGGCCAGTTGCAGCCCAAGATTCAGGTTCGATTCAAAAACGTCCGGCTTGGCCGCTACTGACTTTCGGTAAGCCGCAATCGAGTCATCCAGTCTGCCCAACTCATTTTCCACAAAGCCAAGATCGAACCATCCCACGTAGCTCGCAGGCTGGCGATCGAGCAATTTCCGAAGCAGCGGTTCGGCAGCGGCATAATCCCGCTTTTCAATCGCACTTTCAGACTCTGTAAGCTCCGCAGGTTGAGCTGGAGAATCCTCGTCCTGCACCTGAATGTGATGCGCGGACCGGTGACTCTGTGGTTTTGATGAAGATTGCGATGAAGACTGTGAAGAAGCCTGTCCCGAAGGCGAGCTGCTATCCTGTGCGACCGAGCGCAAGACCACCGCCAACATCAACAGGCAGCCCGCTAGAACCCTACTTGCTCCCATTGGACCGTGCCGCTCCATGGCCATTACCTGCGTTATTTCCGTTCAGGAGTCGAGTCAGATATTTGCCGGTATAAGAGCCGGGCACCTTCGCAATCGCCTCTGGCGGACCCACTCCCACAATTTTCCCGCCGCGCGCTCCGCCCTCCGGCCCCAGGTCGATAACCCAGTCCGCAGTCTTGATCACTTCCAGATTGTGTTCGATCACCAGGATCGATCCCCCCGCATCAATAAGACGGCGGAAGGCGGCCAATAGTTTGCTGACATCATCGAAATGAAGCCCTGTCGTGGGCTCATCAAAAATATAAAGCACCCGCCGCCGTCGCGCTTTGTCTTCCGGCCGCGCCGCTGCCGGCCGCCCAATCTCGCGACCCGTGGGTTGCAGATGCGCCGCCAGTTTCATGCGCTGCGCCTCTCCCCCCGACAAAGTTGTAGCCGATTGCCCCAACCGCAAATATCCCAAACCAACTTCGTCAAGCACGCGCAGCTTGTCTGTCAGCTTGGGCACTTCGGCAAAAAACTTCAGCGCCTCTTTCACCGTGAGGTTCAACACTTCATGAATATTCTTTCCGCGGTAGCGCACGTCGAGCACCTGCGCTTTGTAGCGCGTCCCTTTGCACTCTTCGCAAATGAGTTCAACGTCGGCGAGAAACTGCATCTCCACCGTAACCGTGCCATCGCCCTGACAGGTTTCGCAACGCCCTCCGGGAATGTTGAAAGAAAAGTGCCCCGAGGCGAAGCCGCGCTTCTTGGCCTCAGGCAGCGAGGCAAAAAGCTCGCGGATGGCATCAAATGCCTTGATATAAGTCACCGGATTCGACCGCGGCGTCCGCCCGATCGGAGATTGATCCACCAGCACCACTTCGTCGATGAACTGATCGCCCTCCAGACTTTCCCATGTCGCTGCCCCTCGCGCCGCTCCCAGGCTCTGCTGCTTCTTGGCTTCTCCCAGCGCCTGATAAAGAACCTGATGAAGCAACGTAGATTTTCCCGACCCCGAAACTCCGGTAATTGCCACCAGCATTCCCAGCGGAATGCAAATATCCACACCCTTCAGATTGTTTGCCCGCACTCCTTTGATCCTGATCTGCTGTACCCCCGGCTGGCGTCGCACGGCCGGTATCTGAATGCGCAAATCTTCCGCCAGATAACGCCCCGTAAGCGATGCGGGATTTCTCACAATCTCTTCATACGTTCCCGCAGCCACCAGCTTGCCGCCGTTTTCTCCCGCTCCCGGACCGAGATCGAGAATCCGGTCGGCCGTGCGCATAATGTCGGGATCGTGCTCCACCACCAGAATCGTATTCCCCAAATCACGCAAGTCTTGCAAGATCTTGATCAGGCGATGGGTGTCGCGGCTGTGCAGCCCGATGGAAGGCTCATCCAGCACGTAGAGGGTACCCACCAGCCGCGACCCCAGCGAGGTAGCGAGCTGAATGCGTTGCGCTTCACCGCCAGAGAGCGTAGACGAGAGCCGGTCGAGTGTCAGATATTCCAGGCCCACATCGTTGAGAAAGCGCAACCGCTCGCGAATCTCCTGCAGCAACCGCTCCGCAATGTCGGCTTCTTCCGGGCTCAACTGAACCCCAGCAAAGAATTTAGCTGCGTCCTCCACCGTCATCGCGCAAACGTCACAAATGTTTTTTCCGTTGATCTTCACCTGGCGCGCTTCCAGCCTCAGCCGCGTCCCCCGGCACTCTGGACAAGTTGAATATCCGCGATAACGGCTCAAGAACACCCGAATGTGCAGCTTGTACTTCTTGCGCTCCAGATACTGAAAGAATCCGCGCACGCCCAGGAATTTTCCATCCCCGTCTAGAATGAGCTCCCGTTCCGCTTCGCCAAGCTCCGCCCAGGGCACATCCAGCGGAATGCCTTCCTGTTTGGCAAATCGCTTCATGTCCGTAAACACAGGCCGATACTTAGGTTTATTCCAGGGATCAATTGCCCCTTCGCCAAGCGATTTTGTTTTGTCCGGAATGACCAGGTCGAGATCGAAGTCAATCGTGTTCCCAAATCCCTGGCACCGCGGGCACGCGCCATAAGGATTATTGAAGGAAAACAACCGCGGCTCCGGCTCTTCATAACGCAGATTGCAACTCTTGCATTCGAAGCGCTGCGCAAACCGCAAGGTTCCTGTGGCGCGGGCGCCCTCGCCCGCGGAAGTTGACTGCTCAACGTGCGCAGGCACATCGAAAATCACTTCACCCGCCTCCCGGTACGCACTCTCGACCGCATCCACGATGCGCGACCTCGACTCCGCGGAAACCGTCAGCCGATCCACCAAAACGAACACCGGCTGGTCAAAGCGAATGTCCAGCAGCGATTCCGGCGTTGAAAACTCAAACACCTGCCCCGCCTGATACAGCCGATTAAAACCCGCCTTGCGCAACTCGAACAGCCGAGTCTTAATCTGCTCCGTAAGTCCCGAGGCCGCCGCCGCAGCCTTCTTTGCGGACTTGCGTCCGCGCGCAGCCTTCTTTTCCGTTTCCTGGATCACAGCCACGACAGGCTGCAAAGGGAAGACCACCTGCACCCGCGTTCCCGGATCCAGAGCCAACACCGCATCTGCGATTTCGTCGACGGTATCTTTCTTCACTTCGCGGCCGCAGTTCACGCAATAGGTGCGCCCAATGCGGGCAAACAGCAACCGCAGATAGTCGTAAATCTCGGTCGCCGTCGCTACAGTGGATCGCGGATTCCGAGTCGTATTCTTCTGCCGGATCGCCACCGCCGGTGCGATTCCATCAATCGAATCAGCATCCGGCTTCTCGATGCGCTCCAGGAACTGCCGCGCATAAGCTGACAGCGACTCCACGTACCGCCGCTGGCCCTCAGCATAAATAGTGTCAAACGCAAGGGAAGATTTACCCGAACCCGAGACCCCCGTGACCACGGTCAAGGTGTTATGCGCAACCTCAAAATCGATGTTCTTGAGATTATGGACGCGTGCGCCGCGAACAATAATGCTTTCCGTGGGTAGTAAGTCAGACATCGGGTAAAAGGTCCGGCAGCAAATGCCATCCTCGCCGGGAGTGTTCCCAGCGTCTTCAGAGAGCCCTGCCGAATCTTTTATTATAAATCAGAGACCTTCGTCGGAGGCGCGGGCATTAGCCGAAGCGCCTAAGAAAACGGGGAAGGGTGGAGCCCGAAGAGCCAAAAGAAAGTATCGCGAAAGCCTAATCCTGCTCCTGATCGCGCCGCTTTCCATACCGGAAAGCCAAACCAAAACCAAAGATCATAATTCCAACCGGAGGAAGCAGCAGCACGAGCACCGCCCGGTTCAGCGCCTGCTGGCCTTCCTTCGGCGTGCTCCGGGCGTTAGCATTGCACATCGCGCAGCCCTGCCCAAAGCTGGGCATGGAGCAAACGCAGACCACCGCCAGCAGTGCAAGAGCTCGAGCTTTGCCACAAAGAAACGTCATCGCGATCTCAATTTTACTTCACTCCCAGCCGCAGAATCCGGTCCGCATCCGGAAAGAAAAAGAAGTACATGATCACAAAGCAGCCGCTCACCGCGATCACCAGCAACCAGCGCATGATCGCTTTCTCAAACTTCAGGTGCATGAAGTAGGCAATGATCAGCGCCGACTTGATCACCGATAGCACCAGCAGCACTTCCAGCATCCGCACCGGCTCGAATACCTGCCGGTAACCGAGCCAAACTTCCACCCCGGTCAGAAGCAGCAGCGCGCCCCAAACCCAGAAATACTGCCCTTTGCTATCGTCGTGCGTAGCCACATCGTGCATCGGATTTTCCCTTTCCAAACCCTGTCATCCTGAGCGCGTTCTTTGCGCGAAGGACCTATGCATTTGCCTGCAGCGCCTGGCCGCCGGAAATTTCCACCACGACTGTAACCGCTCTAGACTTTCGTCGACATCAAATAAACCAGCGGGAAAATAAACATCCACACCAGATCCACAAAGTGCCAATACAAACCCGCTACTTCAACATCGTCCGCGTCATAGACTTTCGGCTTCAGAAAAAGAATGATGCTCGCGACAATCAGTCCAATCAGCAGCGCGTGAACTCCATAATGAAAAACATTGTCCGAAGGAATCAGAAGAAATCCCACCAGCCACAGCGCTCCCAGAATCGGCAAGAACCACTTGCGCAGCGCCACCACGCCCAAGTAGATCACCCCGATCGTCACGTGCAGCATGTGCATCGCAGTAAGCCCAAAGAAGGTCGCCGCAAACTGCGGCACCCCGGTCGAGATCTTTGCGAACTCGCCGGCCTCCTGCCCCGCGGGCTTCGGAAATCCCGGCAAACTTAAACCTTCATGGATCAGCTTGGTCCACTCCATCCCGTGCAGCACAATGAACGCCGTGCCGAATGCCATGGTCGCCAGCAGCCAATTCCGTGTCCACGCCCGGTCGCCACGCTGTGCCGCAAACACGCCCAGCACCATGGTCAGAGAACTCGAAAGCAGGCAGGCCGTCATCACCGTCGCATTGATGATGCTGTCCTTGCCAAACGGCGTGGGCCACGCCGTATAGATGCGGTTGTAGCTGAAGGCAAACAGCAGCGCTCCGAAAGTCAGCGAGTCCGAGGCCAGAAACAGCCACATCCCAACCTTCTTCGAATAAGCCCCGAACAACGGCGCTTCATATTCCCCGGAAACCCCGTGCTGCACAGCAGCGGCGTCAGCCATTCTTTGGTCTCCCCTTTCTTATCGCGCAAATGCTAACAGTGCAAAAACATAAATCCACAACACCGCCATGAAATGCCAATACCAGGCCGCAACATCCACCACGATCCGCCGATCTTCAATCGGCCGATGCAGCAGGGAAGTGATGCTCGCCCACGACAAGGCAATGATGCCCCCCAGCAGATGTACCGCGTGCGCCGCTGTGAACAGATAAACGAACGAACTGTCCGGATTCGTGCTGACAAAGAATCCCCGGCTTCTCAGGTCAGCCCACGCAACACCCTGTCCCACCAGAAATGCCAGACCGAGAATCACCGTCACGCCCAGCCAGGGAAAGTTCCGTTCTCTTCCAAGCGAAACTCCCGGGATCGACCCCACCGGGGCCAGCGCCGCCCGCCGCGCAATTCCGCGGCGTGCGCCCTCCATCGTCAAACTGCTGATGAGCAGGATTGCCGTATTGATTGCCAGCAGCAACCAGGGCAACTGCACTCCGCCCCAGTCGCGAAAGTAAGTACGGCTGGAATCGTCAAATGTGGGCAAACCCCTCCGCACGATCAGTGCACTCGTGAGCGAAACAAACACCATACAAACGGTTGCGATGGCGCAGATCATTCCCAGCCGCGCCCGCCGCAAACGCGCCCCATAATTCGGCGAGCCATCTCCGCGGCCCTCATCCCCTCCGCCACCCAAAGGCGGTGCTGGCGGCTGCCGGTCATGGCCCAGCTGATCAACCGGACGGGTTGGAGTGTAAGTCGCCATAAACATCTAGCCGCTTCAGTGTGTCGCCGGAACGCTCACCGGATCTGTCTGCATCACATAATCCTTAGCCGCGCCCGGAACTCCATACTCGTAAGGACCGTGATAAACCACTGGAGTCACGCCGCCAAAGTTGTCATGCGGAGGAGGCGTCGCCGTAGTCCACTCCAAAGTCGTCGCTTCCCACGGGTTGTCGCTCGCCTTCGGCCCCTTGAACATGCTCCAGAACAGATTGATCACAAAAATAAACTGCGCCGTGATCGTGATAATCGCCGCGTAGGTTATGAACTGGTGAATCGGCATCAGCTTCGTAAGATACGCGACTTCCGTGTATTGCGAGTACCGCCGCGTCCCTCCGGCGATGCCCAGATAATGCATCGGCATGAAGATCGCGTAGGTTCCAATCAGCGTGATGAAGAAGTGCACTCGTCCCCAGGTTTCATTCATCATCCGTCCAAACATCTTCGGGAACCAGTAATAGGTAGCCGCAAACATTCCGAAGATCGCGGCTACGCCCATGATCAGGTGAAAGTGACCCACTACGAAATAAGTGTCGTGCAATTGAATGTCGAGCACCGGCTGCGCCAGGAACGGTCCGCTCAATCCGCCGGAGACGAAAAGAGAAACAAACCCAATCGCATACAGCATCGGCGTCTGGAACCGAATGCGCGCCTTATACATCGTTCCGAGCCAATTAAACGTCTTAATCGCCGATGGCACGCCGATGCACATGGTCAGCAGCGAGAAGGCAAATGCCGAGTACGGGCTCATCCCGCTCATGAACATATGATGGCCCCAAACCATGAACCCGAAAAATCCGATTGAGAGCATGGCATAGACCATGGCCTTGTAGCCAAAGATCGGCTTGCGCGAGAACGTCGAGAGAATCTGCGAAGTCACGCCCATGCCCGGCAGAATCGCGATGTACACCTCCGGATGCCCGAAGAACCAGAACAGATGCTGCCACAGCAAAGGCGAGCCGCCCTTGTGCTGCATGATCTGTCCATTCACCACCACCAAAGGCACATAAAAACTCGTGCCCAGGTTGCGATCCATCAGCAACAAAATTCCCGCCGAAAGCAGCACGCCGAACGCCAGCAGCCCCAGGATCGCCGTGATGAACCACGACCACACAGTCAACGGCATGCGCATCATCGTCATGCCCTTAGCACGCATATCCAGCGTGGTCGTCAGGAAATTCAAAGCCCCCATCAGCGATGCCAAACAGAAAATCGCAATGCTCGTAATCCACAGATCGGCGCCTAACCCTTCACCCGGACCAGCGCTTTGCACCGCACTCAATGGAGGATACCCCGTCCACCCATGCAGCGGAGCTCCTCCCGTAACAAAGAATGCCGCGATAATCACCACGAACCCGATGAACGTTGTCCAGAACGAAAGCATATTCAGGACCGGAAACGCCATATCCGGCGCTCCGATCTGAATGGGCAGAAAGTAATTCCCAAATCCCCCTTGCGGAGCCGTAGTCAGCACGAAGAACACCATGATGGTTCCATGCATGGTGAGCAGGCTGAGGTAAGTTTCCGGCTTGATCTCGCCCACCAGCGGCAGCACGGCATTTGGCCACACCAGGTGGATCCTCATCAGCAGCGACAGGAACATCCCCACAAACACTGCCGTGAGTGCCAGAAAGAAATACTGCAATCCGATCACTTTGTGATCGAGGCTGAAAATATATTTCCGAATGAAACCCTGAGGAGCGTGCGCGTGCGGGTTCTCCATGGCAACCATTTATTGTTTCTCCGCCTCCCGTGCCGCCAGCCACTTGTCGAAGTCTTCCTGGCTGACCACATGAACCATGCCGTGCATTTTGTAATGACCCAGGCCGCAGAGTTCGGCGCAAGCAATTTCATATTCGCCGATCGCGGTCGGTGTGAAGTGCATGTGAATGTTGAGTCCAGGCACCGCATCCTGCTTGAAGCGCAAAGAAGGCACAAAGAAACTGTGGATCACATCCACCGACCGCAAACTCAAATCGACCTCCCGATCGACCGGAACAAACATCGTGCCCGTAACCACGTCATCCTTCGCCGCCGGGTCCGAAGTGTCCAGCCCCACCGCAGCCTCACCACCGGCCGAGGGGTCCATCAGCTTCGGGCTTGTCGCGCCATATTTTCCATCCGCTCCCGGATAGCGGAAGTACCACGCAAACTGCATCCCGGTGACCTCCACCTGAACCGCGCCCGGACCCGCCGGATCCCAGCGCTGCGCCGCCCACACGCTGCTGCCCATCAGATTTAGCCCGACGAACAGAATCGTAGTCAGCACCGTCCAGATGATCTCAAGCTTCACATTGCCGTGCGAATAACTCACCGGCGGCGAGGATGGCTGTTCCCGGTATCGCCACGCGAAATAGCCCAGCGAGAGCTGAGCCGCCAGGAAAACGATCCCCATCAACACCAGCGTGAGGGCGAATTGCCCGTCGATGAACCCCGCCGCCGCCGAAGCCCCAACCGGCAGCCACCAGGTTTTCGCCACAAAAAAGTAAGTGCTGGCCAGAGTAATCAGCCAGATGACGACCAGTAACGCGAGACCCATTCCCCAATCCTCCCACTGCGAGAGCACCAGTCGGCGGCGAGTTTACCACAGCCCCTTGAGGATATCGCAAGCGAGTTGTCAAGAAAGACAAATCCTTCACGGATTTCACAAGCCCGGTTTGAATTACCCTTTGTTCCCTTGTGTCCTCTGTGTTAAAGATTTCTCTCCCGAATCGTGCCCTGACCCTGAAATCAAATCCGCAAACACAAATTGATCCCGCACAATAGTCTCGCCCACCGAAACCGGCAGAACCGCATTCAGCATTGGCCCGGCATAAACAAACGAATGAAACTCTCCGCGTTCGCCGCAAGGGTCAACTCCCTCGGGCAGCTCCGCAAGCAATGCTTTATCAAACTCGCGGCCAGCAAATGACCGATCAAGTTTTCCCGTGTCGATGCACGTCAACTTCGCCCGCGTGCCCGATGCAATCATCTCCTCTGCCAGCGCGCGAGTCGGCATCCCCCACACTGGAAACACCGGCTCGAGCCCAGTGTCTTTCAACTGCTTCTCCCGGTAAGCCCGCACATCTTCCAGAAACAAATCCCCAAACGCCACGCCTTCAATCCCTTCGGCAACCGCTCTGGCACAGGTTTGAGCCATAAGCGCTTCATACTGCGCATTCGAGCAAGGCCAAGGCAGTGGCACAGCCCAAAGCGGAAGCCCCACAGCGGCAGCCTGCCGCTCGACCAGTTCCCGCCGCACCGCATGCATCGCCACCCGATCCGCCTCTTCATTAAAAGTAGTCAGCAGTCCCACAACCTCATACTCGCCACGCTGCCGCAGCACATGCAGACTCCAAGCGCTATCCTTCCCGCTGCTCCAAGATAAAAGAATTCGCTTCATGACCCGATACCACGCCCACATTCCAACCGCAGCTTGTCATCGTCACAAAACCTCGCCAACACCACACGATCCTGTCACCCGAGCGCAGCGGGCGATCTTGTTTTCTGCCTCCCCGTTTTTATTTCTCACTCCACTCCGGCACCCGCCCCGGGGTCCAAGGGGCACCAGCAGCCTCCATATCCTTCTCCAGCTTAGCCAGATCAACTTCAACCAGCGCTCGAAGTTTCGCCAGCTCCCCGGCAAACTCGCCCGAGGCAATGTTGTAATCGTCAATGTGAGTTTGTGTCGGCTTCGTCAGAGCAAAGCGTTCGCCCTCGAGAATGATCTCCACCCGATCGTTGATCGACGACGGCACCGGTTCTTGCCGCTTCTGCATCTCGCTATCTCCCCGCATCGCGCGCAGGATTCCGCGATTCGCCTGCTCGATCGAATCTGCCGCGGCCCCCAACTGTTTCTCCGCCGCCGGCGTTTCCCGCAGCGCCGCGCGAATCGCCTTGAGCCGTGCCTCTACGTCGTCAGCCGTGTGCAGCGCCCCTGAAAGCGCCCGGTAGAGACGAGCCACCTTTCGCTGAAACTCCTCCTGCGCCGCCCGGTCGACCGCACTCAGCGCAGACGTTCCGTCAGCCACCACTTTGAAACTTTGCGCACTGCCTAACTCAGAAACTGTTCCGCCAACCTTCTGGAACATCTGCACCCTGTAAGTGCCAGAAATCACCAGCGGGCCCTGGGTGCCAGCTGGCGCAAAATCTTCGCCTTCCTCGGTGCTCTCGCGCAAGGAAGGTGCGGAATAGCGCAGGTCCCAAGCCGCCCGCTGAAAGCCCGACTCAATGCCACCCTCGACCCGCCGGATTGGCGCTCCAGATTCGTCGTAAACCACAAAGTAAACCTCTGGTTTCGGCTCCTCCGCCTCGGCCCGCAGTTCATCATTCGTGGGATAAGGCAGCGTCTGGTTCTTCTTAGCCGCTTCCTTTTCGGCGTCCTGTCGTTTCTCTTTCTTCGTCTTCAGCTTCTCTTTCAAGTACGCCGTAAACACTGCCCCGTAAGGAGGATTATCGGCGGTATAAAACGCATCCCCCTGAAACCCTTTCTTCGGACCCCCCAGCGGATGCCGCTCGATGTACAACAATGAATCCTTCACCGGAAACATCGCCGCACTCTGCTCCAGCGATTCGGCCTTGATCTGCCGTAACGCCGAAATATCATCCAGCACATAAAAGCCGCGCCCAAAAGTGGCAATCACCAGATCGCCCTCGCGCGCCTGTATCACCATGTCGCGCACCGCGATAGTCGGCAACCCTCCCTTTAGCTGCACCCAGTGCGAACCGCCATCGACCGTAAAGAACGCGCCAAACTCTGTCCCCGCAAACAGCAGGTTGGCATTCACCGTATCTTCCGCAAACGCCAGCACCGGACCATTTTCCGGCAGATTCCCCGCAATCGAAGTCCAGCTCTTGCCCCCATCGCTCGATCGCAGCAGGTAAGGCTTGAAGTCTTCATTCTTATGATTGTCGAATGCAGCGTAAACCGCGCTCGCGTCATACCGCGAAGCCGCCAGCCGGCTTACATAAGTCGTATCCGGAACCCCGGCAAACTTGTCATACTTAGTCCAATTCGCCCCGCCATCCGCAGTGACTTGTATCAGCCCATCGTCGGTGCCCACATAGATGAGCCCTTCTTTTTTCGGCGACTCCGAGAGCGCCACAATATTTCCATAAAACGAAGTCGACTGATTCTTAGCGACCGCGTCCGGCTCCCAAACTCTCCCCATCACCGGCAGCTTGTTGCGGTCAATCTGCCGCGTAAGGTCGCCACTGATCGCCTTCCACGTGTCGCCCCGGTCATCGCTGCGAAAAAGTTTATTAGCCGCAAAATAAATCCGCGTGTGCGAGTGCGGACTGATGATCACCGGCGAGTCCCAATTCCACCGCAGCGGAGGCTCGCCCTTGCCTTCCTGCGGCTGTAGCAATAGTTCCTGTCCCGTAGGCTTGTCATAGCGCACCAGCACGCCATATTGCGACTCCGAATAAACCGTATTCGCATCCTCGGGATCCACCTGCGAGTGGAACCCATCGCCCCCCGTAGTGACATACCAATCGGAATTAACAATGCCATTGAGGTTGCGCGTCCGCGCCGGCCCGCACCATGAAAAATTATCCTGCGTTCCACCGCACACGTTGTAGAAGGGAAGTGCATTGTCCACCGCCACGTCGTAGAACTGCACCGTAGGCAGGTTCGCCTTGAATTCCCAATTCTTGGCATTGTCCCAGGTCTCATACATGCCGCCGTCCGACCCAAAAATCCAGTGCTTGGTATCCTCCGGATCAATCCAGACCATGTGATCATCGCCGTGATGATTCGTCTCCTCCACCTTGTGCAGAGTCTTCCCGCCATCGAGCGACTCGCGCATGGTCACATTCATCACAAAGATGCGATCCACGTTCTTCGGATCAGCCACCACCCGCGCGTAGTACATCGCACCCGCATCGAATTCATTCCGCCGCTCCCAGGTCGCACCCTTGTCATCCGACCGGAAAACTCCTCCCTTTCCGTCGCCCGCCTCGATCGTCGCGTACACCACGTTCGGATCAGCCGGCGAAACCGCTAGCCCAATCCGCCCCATATCCACCGTAGGCAACCCGGACTTCAGTTTGTTCCAGCTCGCCCCAGCATCAGTACTCTTGTAGATCGCACTCTCCGGCCCGCCATCGATCAAAGTAAAAACATGCCGCCGCCGCTGGTAAGCCGCGGCATAAACAATGTCCGGGTTCGACGGATCAATCGCCACATCCACCACACCTGTGTTCTCGCTGATAGTTAAGACGGCCTTCCAGTTCTTCCCACCGTCCGTAGTCTTGTAAAGCCCGCGATCTCCGCCGGGCCCCCACAGCGGCCCCTCTGCTGCCACATAAACCACTTTCGAGTCCCGCGGATCGATCACCACCCGCCCGATGTGCTCCGACTTCTTGAGGCCCAGGTTCGTCCAGTTCTTTCCGCCATCATCCGATCGATAAATTCCATCCCCGTAAGACACGCTGCGCTGGCTGTTACTCTCGCCAGTCCCAACCCACACCACCGCCGGATCGTTCGGATCAAGCGTTATCCATCCAATCGAATACGACCCTTCCTTATCGAACACCGGAGTCCAGGTCGTGCCATCGTTCACCGTCTTCCAAACCCCGCCCGACGCCACGCCCACGTAATACTCAAACTTGTCCCGCGGATTCACCGCAATCGACATGACCCGCCCCGAAGCCACCGCCGGCCCAATCAACCGAAACTTCAGCCCCGAGAAAGTGTCCGGAGTCATCCCGCCTTTTTTTTCCTCGGCAGGTGCTTCCTTTTTCTCATCCTTCTTCTGCTCCTTTTTTTGCACCTTTTTGTCCGCATCCTTATCCTGCGGAGACGCGATCAAAGCGGAGAATGCAAAGCAAATAGCTGCGAGAACAATAGGGAGGCGCGATTTCACGGAAGGCTCCAATTCAAAGATTTTCAAAACTGATATGTATACAGGATTCCGGCGAAAGAAGCATCAGGGTTTCGTCCGAGTTAAAACGCAATGCACCGCCTGCAGCCTAATCGACTGCGTCATCCCGAAGCCCCGCGCTTTCACCAGCGGGGCGAGAGCCTGCCCTGAGCGAAGCCGAAGGGGATCTCCCGCAACTCACAGCCCTGACGGGAGTAAAACCGCGACGCTACGCTCACCCCCGCAGGGTAAAATCACTCCATGCCAGCCAAGTCCCAAGGCCACGACACCCGCTACGTCAAAATGCAAAAGAACAACTGCTTCGTCTGCGGCATGAACAACCCCGACGGCATGCGCCTCAAGTTCACCCTCGACGAAGCCCGCCAAACCTTCATCTGCCGCTTCCGCCTGAGCAAACGCTACACCGGACCCCCGGGCCATTGCCACGGAGGCATCATCGCCTGCATCCTCGACGACGCCATGGGCAAGGTAAACAAGCTCCACCACGTAATCGCCCTGACCCGCGAGATGACCATCGAATACCTGAAGCCAGTCCCGCTCCACAAACCGCTGCGCGTAGAAGGCCACGAAGTTAAAGCAGAAGGCCGCACCCACATCAACGCCGCCGAAATCCTCAACGACAAAGGCGAAGTCTTAGCCCGCAGCCGCGGAACCTTCATAGCCATCGACCCCGCAAAAATGTTCGCCAAGTACGTAGAAAGTTAGACAGGAGCTGGAGGACACAGTGAGTGAAGCAGATGACATGTTCGTCGGTTTCCCCGCCATGCTCAACGCGGAGGACGATCCTCATCTTTGGAGATCCGTCCTCGCTGTGCTGCTCGACGAGTTCTCCTACCGGCACCCAAAGATTGAGAACGGGACGGAATGCTTTCTGCAAATCGGAGCATGTTCTCACTGGTTTCGCCCACATCAATCTCGCTGGACTGCAGCCGGCGGCTTTGCGTGGCCGATTGGATACCTGGGTGGGGACGGGTTCCTCCACCACGGCCTGCCAGAGCTTGATTGGTCGGTAACGTTCCAAATAGTGAAAGGGAGCTGGCGCCCGGTAGGCAAGTTTTCCGGTAAGAGAAAGCTATTGGTGCGCGTGGCGATTCCAGCGAGGACCACAAGGCACAAGCAGGCTGCGATCCACACGCTTTGGCAGCCCGCGAATAAGATGATTTTTTACGGGTTTCGCAATCTGGAAAACGGATGGCAATGCGTTGCGAACTCTGAGGAACTGGTTTCTGCGGCAAGGGCAAAAGGCATCCAGCGTAAGTCCAAAACACGCACTCGGCGAAGGTCTACCTAAATAGACCTTTGCCTGCTTGCCGCGATCTGACGGAGGGGTACCGCGAATCCCAAACGCGCTGTAAAATAACAAGAGCTTCGCCGCAGCCCGAAAGCCGAAGCCGCACTCAGAAAAGAGTCCACCTATGTCCCAGAACAACGGCACCAACACCAGTCTCCGCCTGAAAACCGGCCTAGCCGAAATGCTCAAAGGCGGCGTGATTATGGATGTGACCAACGCCGAGCAAGCTTCCATCGCCGAAAAAGCCGGGGCCGTGGCCGTCATGGCGCTTGAGCGAGTCCCCGCGCAGATCCGTGCTGAGGGCGGGGTGGCGCGCATGGCTTCGCCCAAGAAGATTCGCGAGATCATGGCCGAGGTTTCGATCCCGGTCATGGCCAAGTGCCGCATCGGACATTTTGCGGAAGCTCAAATCCTGCAGGAACTCGGCGTCGACTACATCGACGAATCCGAAGTGCTCACGCCCGCCGACGAAGCCCACCACGTCGACAAGCACGCCTTCAAGGTCCCCTTCGTCTGCGGAGCCCGCAACCTGGGCGAAGCCCTCCGCCGCATCGCCGAAGGCGCAGCCATGATCCGCACCAAAGGTGAAGCCGGCACAGGCGATGTAGTCCACGCCGTCAAGCACATCCGCCAGATCGTGCAGGAAATGAAAATCCTAACGGTGCTGGGCGAGGAAGAACTCTACGCCAAAGCCAAAGAACACGGCGCGCCCTACGAACTGATTCGCATGGTAGCGAAGACAGGCAAGCTCCCCGTCCCCAATTTCAGCGCGGGAGGAATCGCGACCCCGGCCGACGCCAGCCTGGTCATGCAGCTAGGCGCCGAAGCCGTCTTCGTGGGCAGCGGCATCTTCATGAAAGACAGCACCACCTTCGCCGACCCCGTAGAAGCCGAAAAGCGTGCCCGCGCCATTGTCAAAGCCGCGACGCACTTCAACGACCCTAAAGTATTACTTGAAGTCAGCGAAGACCTGCAGGGCGCGATGAAAGGCCTGGCCGTGGCGGGCTTGGATGAAGCTCAGATGCTGCAAACTCGGGGATGGTAGGGGACGTCGACCTGACGGCATATCCTGTGTGGGGAGTGGTTGTGAGTTGGGTGGCAACCATCGCGCTTATGCCCACTCATCTGTACGTTTTCTTCGGCAAAGGGTGATTTGTGATCGCATTATTTGAGATCTTCGGAGTGTATTTGGGCTTGGCCCTTGTTGCCGTGTACGCCATATGGAGGCTCATTGGCCGGCAGGGGTTCATCGGTCTGGAAGATACAGATTCCCGGCTGGCCAGGCATTTCAGGAGGCCCAATGCCGCCTTGCGGCCTCATAAGCCCGCCCCTTACGGCGCGTGACCCTCACATTACACAGCGCCGAAAAGCGCAGCGGGTGCGTCGTCCTTCATTTCGGCAATGCGTTTAACGATTTCAGCGGAGGCGCAAGAAATAGAAAATCGCGGCTATGATCAACGCCAGCAATACTAGGCGGACCATCGGCCACAGCTTGTTCGCCTCTGGCATGAGTGGCGCATTGCCCGCACTCACCAGACTTGCGGCCTCCGGTTTGTCGCCTTGCATTAGGCCTGCAGAGTCCGATTCTCGGTTGTGCGACGTAAGGGAAAACCTAACGTTGCGCTTCACAACCACCTTCACGTCTCCAGAATCTGCAGCGGCCAGCACTTTCGACAACTCAGGCATCAGGTCCTTGCCGAGCGCGCCCAGCAACTTTTCCGCAAACTTGCTTTGGATCTCTGCGTGAGTGGATCCGATGATCGGCAGCTCTTTGCCGTCAGTGGACTGAAGAGTGAATCCGCCGTCGGGTGCGTGTTCTACGTGGAAGGCAAAGTTGACTTCTTTATTTTCGAGCGGCAGTTTCAGGCCGGGGAACTCAGTTCCGAGCGCTGCGGAGATGTTGGCCTGGATCTTCTGTTGCAGCTCTGCGCGTGTCGGAGCTTCAATCGGCGGTACGCCGGGTTCGCTGGCATGGGCGATGAACCCCCCTTCGGGCTTGGGCTCGATGCGGTAAGTGAAATGCGAGATCAGGCGCTTGAGTTCCATGGCTGGGTTGCATTGTAGCGCGATTTGCAAGCCCAAAAAAACGTAACCAAAGAGCAGAGGACTATTACGATTGAGGCTGCGCCCGCGTGTTCCGCGATTTTCGGAAAAGGCTGTCCTGAGCAGCGCCGTAAGGGTGGGGGCACCACGAACCTAAGGTTGTCAATCATTGACAATTCTTGCGCGATGCTGCCAAGTTGGAGAGCAAAAACTGGTCGTCACGGACGAATCCATGCTCGATGTGATTGAGAGGATCCTTCGACTACGCGAGAGCTTGCGCTGGACGCACAAGTTCCTGCTCCGCTCAGGATGACAAAGTGCGGAAAGCACAAAACTTCCTTGTCGGGCGCAGGGCAAGGGCGACATTCCCAAGCGATGCCGATGCGAGGAGATGCCGGAGCGGTGCGTCGTTTGTCCGAAGAGGTGAACGCTGGAAGCTTAATTTATTCGGACCGGTGGCCCACGTCCGCCGGAATTCCCTTGTCTCGCAAAACCAGCGAGATATGTGGCACCTGAGTCCAGATATCACTTTGCCTCCCTCGGGCAAAGGCTGTATTGCGCCTTCCCTAGCCGCGGACGAGAATACGTATCACATATCCATCAGCGTGATTCACGTTCAAGGAGAATTTTGCGCCGCTTCGTAGTGACTAATGAATAGGAGGTTCTTTATGCGACATTTACTGCTGTTTGGGGTGCTGCTGCTTGGCGTGTCGTGGGCTGCAGCGCAAACTTCTCCGAGCCAGGGAACCGGCGGAGGCGCAGGCCAGGAGACCGTCAAGGGTTGTTTGAGCAATTCCGGCGGGAACTACATGCTGACCGACAAGAACGGCAAGAGTTTCCAGCTGACCGGAGACACCTCGAAGTTGAGCGATCATGTCGGCCACGAAATTAAAGTGACGGGCACCGCAAGTTCGGGTTCCGCGTCATCGGACGGCGGCGCCATGAGCCAAGCCAGCCCAACTCTTGAGATCAGCACCGTTAAACACATTTCCAAGACTTGTGAGGGCGCCGGCGCCTCCCACTAGCTGCGGCGTTTCGCCGATCGTTACAAACCGAGCCCCATTTCGCGCCCTGGCGAGGAGTGGGGCTTTCTCTTGCTAATTGCTGCTACTTCTCCCGCAGAAACTAATCTTCACATCGAGGCTGGCGGGCTTGAACTCGGAGTCGGCAGTCACGTGTCCGGTTCGTCATGAAGAGCGGAGACGTAGTCAGAAATGATTTCGCCACGCACTGAAATGGGAAGACTACCTATTCCTTCCCCTCATAAGCCCGCTTCAACCCCTCGACATCGATCTTGACCATCTTCATCATGGCCTTCAGCACCCGCTGCGACTTCTGGGGATCTTTGTCGCCCAGCAATTCGCCGAGTGCCTTGGGAATGATTTGCCACGAAACTCCAAACTTGTCTGTCAACCAGCCGCACTGCATGAATGCTCCGCCTGCGGAGAGCTTCTCCCACAATTCATCGACTTCCTGCTGGGTTTCACAATCCACAAAAAACGAAATCGCCGGCGTGAATTTGAAATACGGACCGCCGTTCAGCGCCATGAATTCTTGTCTCTCGATCTGGAACCTGACCGTCATCACCGATCCCTTCGGCCCCGGGCCGGCGTCTCCATAGCGCTGAATCTCTCCAACCTTCGAATTCTTGAAAATGGAGGTATAAAAGTTAACCGCCTCTTCCGCATTGTTGTCGAACCACAAGAACGGCGTGATCATTGAAGGCTCGGTCTTAGTTCTCAGGTGTTAGGGCCAAAACTGGCTAACCTGATATTATCTGGTGCCGGGTGCCCCACGTTCTTCGCGCCCTTCGCGAAAAAGGGTGGGGATTTTGACTCTAAGCCGAGGCGCGCTCATCCTTTAGAATCAGGTTAGCCAGTTTTGGCCCTAACACCTGAGAACTAAGACCGAGCCTTCAATGATCATCGGAGTTCTGGCCCTGCAGGGCGATTTCGACGCTCACCGCCGCCGGCTTGAAGAGCTGGGCGCCAAAGTGGTACTCGTAAAAAAGCCCGAGCAACTGGACGAAATCGACGGCCTGGTCATCCCCGGCGGGGAGTCCGGCACATTCCTTAAGTTGCTGGGCAACGAAGGTTTCGAAAAACTAAAAGAATTCGTTCATGCCAAGCCCACCTTCGGCACCTGCGCCGGCGCAATCCTGCTAGCCACGGAAGTGGAAAATCCCAAGCAAGCCGGCCTGGGAGCCCTCGACATCGGCATCCGCCGCAACGCCTACGGACGCCAGCTCGATAGCTCCATCCGCGAAGGCCGCTTCCTGCCGGGACATGCAGGAGATTCCCCGCTCGAAATGGTCTTCATCCGCGCCCCCAAGATCGAGCGCGTCGGCGCAGGCGTGGAAGTGATCGCCACGGAAGGGGCAGACCCGGTCGCCGTCCGGCAGGGAAGAGCGATGGCCGCGACTTTCCATCCCGAGTTGTCCGAAGATAGGCCGGTGCATCAGGCATTCCTCGATCTGGTTGCGGATGGAAAAAAAAGCAGTAACCCCTGGGTCAAACGCTGTCATCCTGAGGCAGCGGAGATCCTCGCCCCAGGCGAGGATCTCCCAACGAAGAGCCTGCCCTGAGCCCTGCGCCGCATCGCCGAAGCCAGAGGCGGCTTGGCCAAGGTAGCCAAGGCCGCCGGCATCGAGCGCGAGAGCCTGTATCGCGCCTTGTCGCTGCGGGGAAACCCTCGACTCTCTACCCTCGTTGCCGTAACCAAGGCAATAGGTTTGAAGCTCACGGTCGAAGCTGCGTCGTGACTCTGCCATCCTGAAGGAACGCTCGCCGGGGCGACGACGCCGGGTGCCCCATCCTTCGCGCACTTTGCGAAGGGTGGGATTCCACGAACGCTGACATCATGGGTTCTTAATTTCCCTTACTGCCCCTGAAGTTTGCACCACAATGGTGTACACTGGTGCTACGATGCCGCAACCAAGGCGATCCCGCTCGAAACCAGCCCCCGCAAAGTATGTCCGGCGCAGCGTAACCTTGCCGTCCAAGATTGCCAAACAAGTCGAGGCTTTAGCCAAAGAACGCGATCTCAGTGATAACCGCGTCCTCGTGGAACTCATCGAGCAGGGAATTGAAGCCCGCCAGCAGAAAGAAAAAGCATTCTTCCAGTTGGCCGAGCGTTTCCGCGCCGCCGACGATCCCGAACAGGTCAAGCAGTTGGGTGACCAGCTAGGCCGCTTCGTCTTCGATAGATAGGCTCCCAAAAATACGAAACGTTCACGCGGCACCGCCCGACCGATGTCATCCTGAGGCAGCGGAGTTCTACGCCCTTAGGGGGGAACTCCCAACGAAGGACCTATGCATTTGGCCGGAGACTGGGCGCTGCGGACGAGTCCATAGTCCTTCGGCCCG
>Ga0206803_1028_pt1 | contig 39745 bp, 39 predicted proteins | sample Alteio_BWOrgCont_61_FD_152909 | JGI IMG/M metagenome (GOLD analysis project Ga0206803, IMG submission 152909) | Enriched cells from forest soil in Barre Woods Harvard Forest LTER site, Petersham, Massachusetts, United States -... | ecosystem: Environmental > Terrestrial > Soil > Temperate forest >... | reverse complement strand
AAAAGAGGATGACGTCGCTCACAGTTCTAAGCAAGGCAGCTATTTAAAACAATATTTTATTGCTGTCACCGCGCTCAAAAAAAAGATAAGAGTCTGGTCAACATCGAAATATCCAACTTCGTTTGTTGCGAAAACTAGAGGTCACTTCGTCAACATTCAATTTTTGATTGATCAGCGCTATATATCCGGCCCGCAATTATAACAATTATAAAATTTTTAGTTTTTAATATTAATAATATCAGAACGATATTATCTTTAATTAAAATGCATAAATAAGATATAATTACTGCATATTAATTAACAGGTTATTTATGTCTTCTATTGTTTCCGTTACTTCGCTTCCAACAGTTCATAATCAAGCAAGTCACGATCAAGAAACTTCTACTCCTTCCGTTTTTAAAAAAACTATTCAAGGTGTGCAGAAGATTTGGAAAACAATGACGAGTGGAATTTCCACATTCATGAGTTCGCCTTTTGAAGTTCTCTCTAGCCATAGCCTCTTACAAAAAATGACGATGAAAAAATTAGGTGAACGGGCCAAGCAATGTGAATCCTATATTGAAAAAACCTACTTTAAAGAACTCAAAGATCTGGTAGCGGGCCTGAAAAAAACCGACGATCCTGCGGTATTCCTGGAACGGATCGATACGACAGCCAAACAACTGGAAGAATTAGTTGTCCATGCCAAAGGTGAAGCTCACAATCTGATTCGAAAACTCGAGACTGAACCATCTGATAAACTCATTGGTAAAGCCGATCATTTGTACCGCCATTGCATGAATACGCTGCATGATTTGCAACAACTTCCTGGCACCGACATTCAAAGATCCGTCTACGCAGGGCGCCTTACGACGATTTTCCGAGAACTCGATGATGCCTTTAGCGATGATAAAGGAGTCACTCTCCACCGCTATTGCGGCTGTCATATCAAGTCAAAAGATGAGGATCACGGCCTAAAACTACTAGCTCCTGGAATTCGAGGAAAAGATCCCAAATTTCTTGTTGACCACCCACAACACGAATCTCACGGCAGCATGCCCGCACACACTTCCGCGGTTCTTATGAGCCAGTCCTATGGCGGCGGGCACAATGTTGTGCAACACGCAACGAGCCAACGTATCGCCGAGCGGGGTGGACACGCCTATAAAATTGAAGCCGACGAGGAAGTGTTCGAAGCCTATTATAACTATCGCAAGCGCACGGGCAAATCGGGAGCGGAATGGAGTCAGTTTTTCCTACAAGGGAATTACTTTAGAACTATCCGTTTTTTGGGATGGCTCTCGAGCGGCAACGATAGCAAAAAAACACGCGAAGGGAAAATCAACTGCTTTGCCCGCTCGCTTCTTGCAAGAGGTCAGCAAGATCTGGCCGTTATGTGCTTCCAGCGCGGTACATCGCCTGCGGAAAAAGCAGCCAGTAGGCTTGGCACGGGCCTGTATGAAATTGCAACCGATCTCGACTACGCGGTGTTCGATTTCAAAAAGGATGCAGAAAACCCGCATTACAAGCACGGCATGATGGCACGGGACAGCGAAAGAGAGAAACAAGTCCTCAGCCGCGCATTACATCCCCATCAATTAGTCGAAAACGGATTTCCGGTACGCGATGCGTTTTTGAAGAATTATTCAGTCGAAGAACTCGCACAGATCCGCACCCAATACCAACAAAAATACAATCTCGAACCCGATGCCAGAGTCGTCCTCCTCCTCTGCGGGGGTGAAGGTGTCTCCAATACAATGGCCGAAACATTGGCAAAAAAATACCCACCAAATGGGCCCAAAATACACCTCTTTGCTGTTTGCGGGAAAAATGAAAAGAAAAAGAATATCCTCGAAGAGCAATTCGCGAAGTTGAATCAATCTAATTTCCGTGCAACTGCATTGGGCTGGACAAATGAAAAGGAACTTGGCGAGCTGTTTGCAATGGGTGCGCTCGAAAAGGATAAGGGGCTTCTGATCACCGCGAAAGCTGGAGGCGGGACAACTTCTGAGGCAATCGCGCGCGGCATCCCTATCCTTGGCTGTGAAATGACCGGCATTCATCATGAACGATTAAACCTCGATTTTGTGGTCGAAAGGCAGCTAGGCAAGGAGTTCAAAAATGAGGGAGAGTTACCTAGTAAAGTGGTCGAAATGCTGGGGACGCCATTCACGCCAATCCCCTCACCTGATGGCGAAGCCTATTCTGATTTCCACTCCAAAGAAAAGTCGATGCAGGCCATACAAAACATCGTGGAAGATTGCCGCACAGATACAGGGTTCCAATATAGGAAAACCCAAGCGATCGCAACATTGCCGCTCGCCGCATCATGCCTCTCCTCATCTTCTCTCTCATCTGCTGCTATGTTACAAGGCGGCTTGGCAGATATTCGCTCTTCGCATCCCACTTTATTAGAAAAGCGGTCTAGTTCTTCTGAACAGGAACAGCTGGCAAAAACTAAAAAATGGATTCGAAAATTCGGTTGGGATGAATTGCTTAAGCCGGCGCTTCTCGAAAGACCTGGGTATGCGAATTTCTTGAATTTTCTTTACGAGTCCCGTCTTATCTTTACGATCCGTGGGTATCAAGCTTCTTCGCAAGGAGTAGACTCTGCACTGAAAAAGGGGATTCAATTCGTTAACGGAGAGCCCTATTTTCTTATGGAAGGCCGATGGACAGTATGGAACGAGATCTTCGATACCCTCCAAAACGATCTACAATCGGGGATCCCTGGTCAAGATCCTGCGGCAGCTTGGAGTTATATCTATCCACATGGGTTCACGAAGCAAACGCGCTTCAATTGGATCGGCAAGGTGCATCAAATGACCTCTGAAGAAATGGATCGTCTTTACAAGCACGGCAAAACATTCTTCCAGGGTCAACAGGGGCAAACTGAGAAAATGCCCAGCCAAGAAAATTGCGCATTTCTTCAAGTGGTCACAAATGCAGAAAGTTTCTTAGGCGGCCATGTCGCTGTCCGGTTGATCGACCAAAATGGAAAACTTTACTCCCTTGGTTTTGGACGTCAAAAAATCAAGAATCCACTCGCAATGATCTTCTCAATCTTAGGCACCGTTAATGCAGGCATATCTTCAATCGATTATACTGAGTTTGGAAAATTCGATGTCCGCAGAGTCACAACTGTGCCGGTGAACTTGGAAACATTCCATCGACTTGTCCAAAAGGTCCAAGATTATGCTGCAACACCCTTGCGGTTCAACTTCCTCCATCAAAATTGCGTCACCTTCACAGCCGATCTTCTTCGCGAAGCAGGTGCGCCTGTCGAAGTCCGAACCCCTTCTGGGTCCGAAATTGTTTTCAACGCATTTGCTCCTCAATGTATAAGGAAAACAGCTCAATGGGCACAAAACTTCTTCGCCAATACCCCGAACTGCATCCGAAAGCCCATCCAATTTATTGCCGCTGTAATCACCTATCTGCCTTCTAAAATCTTCACGTTGCTCAAGAATCTTTTTGTCCTGATTTTAGGCGCAGGCAAAATGAATAATTCTCCAAAACCAGGGGCAGAGAACGAGTTGGAGAACAAAGACAGGCTCACTTCCTTTAATCATTTGTTCAATAATTGGACCGATCTTTTCAAAGATATCCCCATTAGCGTGCCTTACAAAATCGCCGACTGGCAAATGGAGCAAGGCTCAACCCAGCTCCATGCCTACGCAGGGCCGAAATTCTACGTTGTTTAAGAACGCTGTATCCTGAAGCAACAAATAGCCGCTCATCCATTCTTATTGTACCGTAGACTACCGCTACAAAAAAGAGATGCCTCGCTTCCTTTAGGCCCTGGCAGGCCCCTGGCAGGCCCCTGGCAGGCCCGGGTTCACAGATTGGCGCGCGCAAGTATTTGCAATGTATTGACCATTTTCGCATTTTTTAGATCCACGGATGCAAAAAAAGCTGCATCGGCACTCTGTACTAGTGGCAAGGCTTTCGCTAACACCTCCACGCCAGCTGGTGTGAGCTGAGGATAATTACTTCTTTCATCGGAGGTGTGCGATGTCATGATTAGCCCTTTTACTTGCAAACTGCGTAATAGATGCGAGGTAGTCTTGGGATCTAGTACAACTTGTCTTCCAATCTCCTCTTGGCTTGCCTCTTTGCCTGTCAGCCAATCTATGGTGGCGAGAATGACAAACTGAGGATGGGAAAGTCCAAGTGATTTTAGGGCAGCTGTAGTGGATCTGCTCCATAATGTACTGACTTGCCATAACAGGAATCCCGGACTTTCTTCAGCAGCGGGATGTATACTGATTTCATTAAAATTATCTATTTGCGTCATGATGATCCTTCTTAATTTTCATGAATACAAATATAACACGAGCACGAATATCACAAAGCAGACTTTGCGTTGCTATCATTCGCAGGAGCTTGTATAAAGCCAAAAGTTCGACTGCGAAGGAGTGTTTTTTATGTTGAAACTGCTCGTCATTTTAAGTTGCGTCTGGATCCAAGCGATATTCGCAACGCCTAAAATTGTAATTGGAATTGCAGGCGGGAGCGGATCGGGGAAAACGACTCTTGCCAAGAAAATTGAGCAGGCACTACCCGAGCACACAATTGTGATTAGCCAAGATTCTTATTATAGAGACCTTAGCCATCTTTCTGATTTTGAAAGGGCAAATACCAACTTTGATCATCCTCATTCCTTGGATTTTGGGTTGTTATGCAAAAATCTTATGGCATTGAAAACAGGGATTTCAATCGATGTGCCCATTTACAATTTTTCTACCCATACCCGAGACAAGCGAACCAATAGAGTGGATCCTGCCCCGGTGATTATAGTTGAAGGGATTCTTCTTTTTGCAGTCCCAGAAGTACGTGATCTACTCGATCTTAAAATCTTTGTGGATACGGACGGCGATATCCGCGTATTGCGTAGATTGGAGCGAGATATTAATGAAAGAGGTCGGGATTTTTCGGGCGTAAAAGCCCAGTATTTATCTACTGTTAAACCGATGCATGATGCCTTCGTTGAACCGTCCAAAAAATTTGCCGATATCATTGTTCCGGCACATAGCGACAACGAAATAGCTTTGAGTTTGGTTCTTGCTAAACTGCAAGCCACCCTTAACGTAAATAGCCAATAGCTGCGATGCGTATAGATATTTTTTTGCCAAAAGTTTACTCTATTCGTTTCAGCAGATGCTGCTGGATCAATTTTTCCAACCGATAATCAATTTCAGGGCATATTTAAAGGAGAGATCATGGCTCATGTAGCAACAGGTTTACACCCCATCGTAGCTTCCAATACAGTGTGTTACTTTCTAGAAATCAGTTTCCAAGAAATAAGGGAGCTCAATGCAGGAACGTCATCGCTCACGCACCTATCTATTTACAAGAATTGCGAGAAAAATCTTCAAGGCGCTCTTAAAATGTTCCATTTGCATGAAACTGACGTTTCTCGCGAAGGACGACTTGAATTTTGGAATCAATACCACGATTTGGAAAAAAAACAAAGGGAGTTAGAAGATCGAATTAATTTTGCCACCCGAGTTTACACTCCTCCCTCACCTCTTGCTATGCCGCAAGTAACGGATGAAGGAAAAAGATAACTGCTTTGACTTTCTGGGCTGCCATTAATCAAAAAAAACTTTGATAAAATCGCACACTTGTCTAACCAATTTTGCGCTAAGGTAACTCCGAGCTTTTCTAACTGTTAGATATAATTAAATACACCATGAGTAAAACCTTCAAGCGTGGCTATTCTGCTTGTGAGGGTCTCTAAAATTTTTCTTTCAAACATAGACCTCTGCCGCCGGAGATAAAAAAAGTGTTTTGAGTAAACTCAGGCATTCTATAAAATATGCGATCTTGAAAATTTCATTTTTGGGAACCTAAGATGCTGTAAAACAGCACTTTAGTCAAGTTTCAACCCCAATCAGCTTTGACAAAAGGAAAGATATATGCAAAGGCATTATAGAGCATTATTTATTATACTGCTAATTGCTGGCTTCACTACTTCAACTTATGGAAACGAATTTATTATACTTCGTAGCAAACCTTATGGCCTTTTTAGCATGTTTCATTATGTTCTATATTATCTACAAAAGTACGAAAGGTCTAAAATAGTTGGATTTAAAGTAGATTTTGCTGAAACCGGCCAATATTTTGACAGCAATATTGGATCGAATTGGTGGGAATATTATTTCGAACCAATTGTCCTTGGCGAACAAAACAATGCAGATCAGCTAACTATTATTGAGGAAAACACTTTTTTAGATCAAGATATAGTAGAATTCGAATTTTCCACCTCCATTGAAGAAAACAACAAACTCATTAATAAATATATTAAAGTAAAAGAGCGTATTTTAAACAAAATTAATAATTTTCAATCGTCCAACTTTAGTAATAAATATGTTATAGGTGTGCATTACAGAGGGACGGACAAAGTGTATTTGAATTACGAAGCCGATAGAATATCTTATATTAAAGTAATGGAAGAAATTAGCAAAAAAGTATCTACTCTTCCTAAAAACATGGATTACAAAATATTTGTCGCAACTGACGAATTCTTATTCTTGCATTTCATGCTGTACCGTTTCGGTGAAAAAATTTGTTACTATGAAACTAAACGTTCAGTTAATGGTATTCCTTTACATCTTGATAAAGATCGCAATCCCTATCAAGCAGGCGAAGATGCCCTTATTGACGCGCTTTTACTTTCCAGAGTCGACTTTCTTATCCGAACAAGCTCTAACTTAAGTCGATGTTCTCGATACTTTAACCCACAACTACCCGTCTTAGAATTATCAAAAAGAAAGCAGGAGCCAGTCCCATGCGCCGAATTTATTCGCTAGTATGTTCACTATGTTTTGTGGTTTATGGATATGCATCAGACGAAAACCTACCCCCTTTTGTGACTTGCCGTATTAGTGGGCAACTGACAAATAATCTCAATCAGATAGCAACAACTTTAGCTTATGCTTGGGATTTTGGAGCGGAACCCTTTTTTCCAGAATTAAATAAGTCCGATTTAAACACCCCTTATAACCGCGATCATTTCTTTTTCAGATTAAATCACTCTTTTCCTCCGCGACCCGTGCAGAATATCTACAATGAATATGAAAATGGGGGCGGTTGGTGGGATTGCAATCCGATCCCGTTTAAACCCGATCAATATTTAAAAGGTGATTTTTTTTGTTGGAGGCATTTTCACCATCATCGAGAAAAACTCCTAGATTTGTTTGCGCCATCTCCTGAAGTTCTATGTTATATCCATAATAAATATGGATGGTTGCTAAGCCATCCAATGACGGTGAGTATCCATGTGCGTACGTATAACAAAGCCTATCATGAATCTATTTTGCGGTTTATTGGTATGGAGTATTATAAACAAGCGATGGACTACTTCCCGCCGGAAACACTTTTTGTTGTCTTTTCCGATCGAATCAACTGGTGCAAGCATCATTTTCCATCTTTTAACAAACAAATTATTTTTATCGAGGGTAATGACCATATAGCGGACTTTTTCCTAATGTCGATGCTTAAAAGTCATATTATTACCAATTCCTGTTATTCCTGGTGGGCAGCATATTTTAACAGCCAGCCTGGAAAAGTTGTCATAGCTCCCAAGAGGCCAGGGCGTTTACAGAATGATGATGTTAATGAGAATATCTATTTTCCTGATTGGATCCTTATTGATCCAAATTTAAACGAACCTTACCCTTCAGATATAAAAGACTACGATCCCTATTCCACTTCTGTCGATACGCAGTGATGAACTTCACCTCGCCGCAATCCCAGCTCTTCAGGGCTGGGTCTAGGCGGGATTCCGTCGGGTCTTTATCCTTGGCGTACGAAGAACCTCCTCTCTTCAGAAGGGAGTTCTTCAATCCCATTTACCTCGCTTGGACATTCCAACCCATTCCTACATAGCCCATCCCTTGTACTTAAAATCCATCATTTACAAGATCTTCAAAAAGCTTTTTAATGATTTATTTTGTAATACATTAATAGTAATACACTTTTAAATTAAAATTAAATAATATTGAAATATAATCCTTAACCATATAAAAATTAATTAACTGACTGTCATTCATGTTAATTAGGATTTTATTATGGACGAAAAAATTTTTTCAGGTAATTGGCGAGATTTGCAACCGAAGGTGAAAAAGAAATGGGAAAAGCTAACCAATGACGACATTGCGAATATTAATGGTGAAAGGAAACGAATGCTCGATATGCTTGAGGAAAGATACGGATGGGAGAACGAGAGAGCTGAAGAAGAACTAAAGAAATTTGAGCAGCAATACTATAAGAATAATGATATCTCTAAACAAGAATCTTTTACAGATTATAGAAAAAAGAAAGAAAAGCTGTCTAAAGCAAAAAGTGAAATCGAAGACAGTGATGAAGGCAATCCCAAAAAAAGAAAAATTATTTAATAGGATGAATATGAAAGACTTACATAATTTTTTTCTGAATGAGCTAAACTTAATGTATGATGGCGAAAAGCAAATTGTAAAAGCTCTACCAAACGTCATAAAAGCTGCACATTCACCTAAATTAAAAGAAGCTCTCCGGCATCATCTAGAAGAAACGAAAAATCAAGTGGTCCGACTAGAGACGATTTTCGAAGAACTTGGTCAAGTGCCCTCCCGGATAGCATCCAAGGCAATGGAGCGTCTCCTAGAAGAAGCCGATAAAGTAATCCATTCTGATTACACGACAATCGTGAAAGATGCTGCAATTATAAATTGCGCACAACATGTAGAGCACTTTGAAATCGCAACATATGGCACTTTAAAATCCCTCGCAAAAAATTTCAAATTGGATAATATTCACAAATTGCTCGAAGAAAACTCAAAGGAAGAAGGTAATGCAAATAAGAAACTTACAGAAATTGCAGAAGGTACATTCTTTGAAAAAGGCATTAATGCAAAAGCCTACGGACGTGCAGCATAAGATAGTTAGCCTTTAAGCAATGCTTTCCTTGCTGTATAGACAGATTGCATGTCTATTCGGAATTCGTGCGATAATCCTGTTATTTATGTATTCATAATAAAGTCGTAAAAATGAGAAGGCTGCAAAACTGCAGCCTTCATTTTTTTAACTACGAAAAATCTAGCCAACCTTACCATCAGAAAACAAAAGCAATCAGGATGGATATGGATGTCCAACCCTGACCGCGGAAGTCCTTAAAAGGCAATTGCAGTTATAAGTCACTTGAATTCTTAGATTTAAAAATTCTATTCTTACTCTAATTCCTGAATTTAATGCTCAATGTAAATATAATTTTTTATTATTTACTAAATAAATTAAAATAAATCATAATAAGGTTTGAAAAGGGAATATCGCAAACCTCATACTTGAGAGCACTAACATGGTCATGGAGCTCATTGTAGGATCAATTGGCCTAGCATTTGTTATTCTGGTGGTTTTTTTGATAATTACCTTACAAAAACTACGCAAGTTAATGAATAAAGCAGATCGAACTTTAACAGACATAAACAGTATTTTGAGTGTTATTACTGAACCTGGAATTGAAATGATAAGCAATGCAAATAAATTAGTTGCTGACGTCAAAAAAAAATCCGAATCGCTAGATTTCCTATTTCGTCCACTGTATGCTCTGAAAAAGGAAAAATCAGAATCGAAGAATGGTTGTGATAAAATTTCAGAACTAATTGATTGTGTGGCAGATGGCGTAAGACTTTTTAGCAAAATTAAAAACGAGATAAAATAAATATGTCAAAACAAAACAACGATTCAAAAATCATGGTTGGTGCTTTGATTGGCGGAATTGTAGGAATCGGTGCACTTACAGTTTTCTTAGCTCTGCGCAAAGAAAAGGAACCTTTAAGTACCATTGGAGAAACGATTGCACAGATGGGAGAAATACTCGGAAATCATAAAATTGAAGAGCCAGCTCCTATTAGGCATTTTGGCAAAAAGCTACAAAAAAATGAAAGCACTCTAGTTGAAGTAGTTGATTGGGTAGCAACGGGAATAAGTTTGTGGAAAAAATTTAAAAACTGAGGCTTGCTATGTTTAATTCAAAACCGAAACATTCTTATAGTGACTTATTTGAGGGCATTCTTATTGGTGGTTCCCTTGCAGCTATGACAACTTTTCTTTTTGGCACAAGACGCGGGAAAGAATTTCAGAAGGAATTAATGCATAAATATAAAATGCTGAAGAATAAAGCAGACCATATGCGAGAGAAGATCGAGAAAGCAGTAAATAGCCCTGCCGCAAAAAAAGTAAAACGAAAAGCCAAAGCACTAAAAACGAAAGTTCGAAAAACTATTCGAAAAGCAGCAAATGCAAAAACTGCAAAAAGATCAAAGGTGCATCTGTAAAAAACTGTCTGCCTTTATATTTTAAGTATGCAATAATTACAATATAGTTACGGTTAGTTTAACTTCAACAAGGTGGTTAATATGAACGAAGATATTTTTTCAGGTAAATGGCATCAACTGAAAGGCAAAGTCAAGGAAAAATGGGGAAAATTGACGGATGATGACCTTACTCGAATCAACGGCAAAAGAGAACAGTTGCTCGGATCACTTGAAGAAAGATACGGGTGGCAAAAGCAAAGAGCTGAAGATGAACTAAAGAAATTTGAGCAGATGTATAAAAAAGAGCCGTCATCTAAACATGAATCTTTTAAAGACTATAGAAGCGATAAGGAACCTTATAAAGGCGAAGATCAAGATCGTGGTGAAGAAAGACCGAAAAAAAGAAAAATCGGCTAAGAACATCTCTTGCTTGAAGAAACCCGGCCTTAAAGTCGGGTTTCCCTAATGTTTAGAGTAGCTAAGACAGAATAACCTGGTGATTTTATGGCCACCAAGTATGGGACAGCTGCGAAAAAAAGTGTGAAGCGCGCTGTGCATAAAATGAAAAAGGGGACTTTAAAATCTGGAAAAAGTAAAAAAACGGTAAAAAGCCGGGCTCAGGCCGTAGCAATTGGCCTTTCTGAAGCTAGAAAACGAGGGGCGAAAATCCCCATGAATGCAAAAGGCAGATAGCCGAAGATTTTTGGGGGAGGGAAGATTTCCTCCCCCATTCCGTTAATTATTGTACGGTTATCTGATTGTCCACTCTCATCACACCCTTGACTCTTTTCGCAATTTTGACAACTTTTTCTCTATCTTCTCTTGTTGGAGCAGTGCCAGTCAGTGTCACAACGCCATCTGTCGTACTTACAGATACCCAGCGAGCATATCCTGAGATCGAAGTATCAGCCATGATCTCGGCTTTCACCTTCGACGTAATCGTCCAATCCGATGAACTTTCTGAATTTTCTTGCGATTGAACGTCATTGCTGTCGTCGTCGTAATATCCGTCACGACCACAAGCAACGAATGCTAGACACATAGCTGGAATAAGTAACAAAGCTTTTCTCATAGAGAATCTCCTAAATAAATATATCTACCCAATTTGGGATCGTAGTAAACGCTAACCAAAATGTAAATAACATTGAGAATGCTAGAATGTGCCGTCATTTGCTCCTGCCATCGAGCTCTCTATCCAAGCAGCCATCTCTCAAGCATCATTTTGCGAGAGCCCGCCACCGCCTGGCCCTCGAAAAAAAAGTGCTGTGATCGCGTGACTTTTCGCGCTTGGGGGCTGTTACTCCGCTAGTCAAACAGGTGACAATCTGCTTGTTGCGGCTTTGCCATATCGATTCTCTCTCGGAATCCTTCGTAGTCAAGAATGGTATTCCTCGCGAGAATCGATCTGGCCTTGCCTCACAGCGCATCTGGTCATCTTTTTGGACTAGCGGAGTAATAAAAGCACTATTTTATTTTCAAAAAAAGAATATACGTTATAGTGACGATATCCTTACAGGAGGTAAGAGATGGATAAATCGTTCAAAAAATTGAGTTCATTGGCAGCTTTAGGTCTTATTGCCGGAGCAATGGGACAGGTACATGCAGCATCACCCAATACTATGTGCGTAGAACCATCGGCAGGTCAAGCGCAGAAACTTCTTTCGCAGCTCGATCGAGAGCATCAGGACATGTTTAACAACATGGATTGCGAAGGGAAAAATATGGCCTTATCAATGGCCAACCAGACCTGCAAGGGTAAAAATGCCTGCGCTGGAATGAATGCCTGTGCGTCATCCAAGAATGATTGCAAAGGACAAGGAAGCTGTAAAGGAACAGCTGTAAAACCCTTTAAGAATAAAAATGAAGCGGTCGATGCCGCCAACATGCAAATGAATAAACGCATGCAGTCAATGGATGATGAATAATACCTAATGCATAACTTAGGTATAGGAATCGGGCTGCGCCCTTACCACTATCCGGAGATTTTCGCCTCTCAACCCAAAATTGATTGGTTCGAGATCATCAGCGAGAATTTCATGGTGGAAGGGGGCAAGCCTTTAGAGATGCTTGAAAAAATCCTCCGGGAATATCCCGTCGTGCAACACGGGGTGTCTCTGAGTATCGGCAGCCCGGATCCACTCGATTTTGCTTACCTTAAGAAATTGAAAAAACTGGCCCGAAAGACAAAAACGCCCTGGATATCGGACCACCTTTCTTGGGGGCGGCTCGAAGGCGCCCACTTCCACGATCTTCTCCCTTTGCCCTATACCAAAGAGGTAATCGCCTACGTCGCAGAGCGGGCCCGCATCGTCCAAGATTTCCTGGAAATCCCTTTTGCACTCGAAAACCTATCTTCCTATGTCACCTTTCAGCGCGATGAAATGCCCGAATGGGAGTTTTATAGCGCCATTGTCGAACAAGCGGACATTTATATGATGCTCGATGTCAACAATATCTACGTGTCCAGCCGCAACCACAATTTTGACCCCTATCGATATTGCGACTGCATTCCCTTGGAGCGGGTGATCCAGATCCACTTGGCGGGGCATACCGATTTTGGCGATTATGTGATAGATTCCCATGATCAATTTGTCTGCGATAAAGTCTGGGAACTCTATGGAAGCATCGTGGAAAAAACAGGGCCCATTTCCACCCTGCTTGAATGGGATGAGAATTTTATTTCTTTCGAAAACACCTGTGCAGAAGCCCTCAAAGCCCGCAACTTCCAGCAAGCCCATGCCAGATCCTAAAGCTCCTTCTTATGTACGCTCCATCCAGGAATGGTTTGCGAGTACGATTGTCCGTCCAATTGATATCGATAGCAATATGGATCCCCTTCCTCCCGGAGAGGCGGCTAAGATCATCGCACCCAGTTTGAAACTCACCTCCGATCAGCGCATTCAAATCTACAACAAGCAATATTGGTGGCGCCTGCTCTCCATTCTTCATGAGAATTTCCCTGCATTGACACGTCTTTTTGGCTATACGGACTTCAATCTCTCTATCGGCATTCCTTTTCTTACGAAATTCCCTTCCCGCCATTGGTCTGCTGCGAAATTGGGACATCGATTAGCGCACTGGATAGAGAAATATTATCTCGCAGCTGATAAACCCCTTGTTCTTCATACCGCGGAAGTTGACTGGGCCTACCTGGACGTTTTTTTCGCCCCCCCGCCTCGTCTTATCAAGTTGCCACTCTCCCTTCTTACAAAAAAAATCTCGTTGCAGCCGCATGTAAAGCTGTTCCAGCTGCCCTATGACCTTTTTTCGTATCGCACAGCTCTTCTAAAAGAGTCGGTCGAGTTTTGGATGGAATCTGATTTTCCTCCTTTACATAAAAAAAAATCGTTTTTTCTTCTCTACCGCACCGAAGCCAACCATGTCGTGTATAGAGAGTTGTCAGAAGGGGAAGGGGCCCTTATCGGCATGGTAGTAAATGGGCTTACGATTGAAGAAGCCTGCGATCAGTTGGAAAATATGGGAGGGAGTATTTATACGGAGGCCCAGACACTTTTAAGTTTTTGGATTCAACAGTGGATAAAGGAGAAATTGCTACAATGAGCATAGTGAAAGTTGTCAAATCAGTAGGAAATTTTCTAAGATCCCCTTTTTTGCTAATCATCCGACTCTATTGGGGATATCAATTTGCCATAACCGGGTTTGGGAAGTTTATGGCCCTAGGGTCAATTGCCGCTTATTTTCAATCGCTCGGTATTCCGTTCCCTTATTTCAACGCTACTCTAACCGCAACTGTTGAATTGCTCTGCGGCGCTTTGCTCTTTCTCGGTTTGTATACCCGTATCGCCGTAATTCCTTTATTTGGTGTGATGTTCGTCGCTTACCTCACAGCAGGGCGCGCTGCGCTGATCGCTTTGACGACCAGGTTCGATCCCGACCTCTTTTTCAAGGACACCGCTTTCCTCTTCCTCTATGCGGTTACCATTATTTTTTGCTTTGGCCCCGGCAAGTTCTCTTTGGACTATTTTCTGACAGACGCCCATAAAAATCAGGAAATGCCATGAGCATCAGAAAGGAGTTCTTCAAATTCCTCTTCGAATGGGATAGCAGGAACATCGTTAACAACGATACCTATGCCCATCTGATGCATAACTCCAGCTTGTTTGTCTAACCATAAGCCCCCAAAAAGGGCGAATATCTGGATGCGGACAAGCATTTTAGAAAGTGGCGTTGTGGCGCCCTGGCTCGCTGTAGCATACAGAGGAGCATGGAGTACTGCAAATCCGGCCGATTCGATCAAATGGCGGGTCATGGCAAAATGGCAATGATGTTCTTTCTCGATCTGACGGATATGTTGTAAGATTTCGTAGGAGATTTTCGCTGCAGGTATAAATTGACATTTAGCCAGGCAGGCATTGATCGACTTTCGGTATTTCTTTAGATCTCTTGCGATCTGTCGAAGGATCTGTTTATTGGCCTGTTTGCTATAGAGGGGGGCAGCATCGTAAGAGGGAAGAGGCTGCATCGGAACAAAATCATTCACTATGATCGGAATTCCCATTTTTTGAAACTTTTCCGCTTTACGATCGATCAGCCAAGCGATCATGATGGCAGCCTTTTCCAGCAGGATTAAAGCCCAAGACACCCAAAGAGACTGATTAGCGGACATCCGCGCATAAAGCTTTTTTCGTTTAGCATTAACTGCGATCGCGTCTCTTAAATGCTCACAAAAAGCACCTGACGAACAATTTAAATTAAACATTTAAAATACCAAATAATATCAACTATACAGATTTATCTCGTTTGTGTATTCTTATTAAATTATCTGTTCACAAATTAATATGGATATAAATCAGAAATCAAAATTTAATTTTATTCGCTATGCTAATGTGTGGGAAGATGCCGATATCTTATGCGAAGCATTGGCGCCGACGGCTCAGCGAGGGCGCATGCTTTCGATCGCCTCGTCCGGAGACAATGTTTTAGCCCTTTTGACATTGGACCCAAAAGAAATTGTAGCTGTCGATTTAAGCGCTCCGCAGTTAGCCTGCCTGGACCTTCGCATCGCAGCCTTCAAAGAACTCGATTACACAGGCTTGTGCGAGTTTCTCGGGGTTCTTCCCTCTCTTAACCGCGTTGAAACTTACAATCTCATCAAGCGTCATTTGAGTCTAGATGCACGCACATTTTGGGATGAGCGCTTGAACGTAATCCACAAGGGGATCATCCACGCCGGAAAATTTGAACGGTATCTCCGGCTTTTTGGGAAATGGGTACTCCCGCTTGTTCATTCTCATGCTACCAGGGAAGCGCTATTGCAAGAGAAACTCGAACAGGCAAGGATGAAATTCTATGCGGAGAGATGGGATAGTTGGAGATGGCGCCTAATCTTTAAACTCTTCTTCAGCCGTTTTGTGATGGGCCATGCAGGAAGAGACCCTAGCTTCTTCGATCACGTGCTAGGAACTGTCGCCGAGCAAATTTTAGCCCGCAGCAAGCACGCCTTAACCGCATGTCCCACTCACCAAAATCCCTACTTGCGCTACATCCTAAAAGGCAATTTCTTCAACACCGCCCTGCCCCGGTATCTGCGGCCAGAGCATTTCTCAACCATTCAAGCGAGAGTCGATCGGGTAAAATTCGTTCATGGTCCTGCGACTGAGGTCGAGGGCAGCTTCGACGGGTTCAATTTATCCGATATTTTTGAATACATGAACGAGGAGGCGTTCGAAGCGTGCTACACATCACTCTTAGAAAAAGCAAACCAGCATGCGCGCATGGCTTATTGGAATATGCTAGTTCCCAGAAGCTGTCCCAAAAGCTGTCTAGACCGTGTATCTCCTCTAACTGAACTAGCGGCATCCCTTCATAAAAAAGACAAAGCATGGTTTTACCAGAAATTTGTCGTCGAGCAGGTTCTACGGTGAATTATCTGGCTTTATCGCTGGTCAGCGTCTTCTTTCTCCTCATTCTGTTTGCGGCAGAATGTATCTATCGATTGACCAAAGTGCCACCGGAATGGACGCGGAAGTTTCAGCATGTAGTTTCCGGCCTTCTGGCTGCCTGTTTCCCTTGGATCTTTTCCACACCGATAGAGGTAGCCGCCCTCGGCGCCATCATGACGCTTGTTATGCTTGTCCTGAGAAAATCGCGATTTCTCACCTCCTTGCACGACGTGAAACGGGAAAGTCTTGGAGAAATTTACTTCGTGTTGTCCGTTGTAATTCTATCGTTTCTCGCTTGGGACAAGCCACCTGTCTACTACCTCATTCCTATCTTGACCCTGACCATTTCGGACACCTTGGCAGCAATCGTCGGAACAGCGTACAAGAAGCGTCTTTACTCTATCACAGGGCATATCAAAAGCTTGGAAGGATCGGCTGCTTTCTTGATCTCCACGCTCCTGACGACAAGCCTTCCTTTATTGTTTCTGGCTGGCATGCCTCTTTTGCTGTCGGTCCTTATCGCCTTCAATACGGCAGTTCTCGTAACGGGAGTCGAGGCCGTATGTCGAAAAGGAAGCGATAATCTCTTCATTCCCCTCTCTACGTTTTATTTGCTCGTCTATTTAACTTCGGCTTCCGTGTCCCTACTTACATTGGAACTTGCAGGACTCCTAGGACTCGCTTCCTTCCTGACCGCTCGTCTTTCTCGGAGGACTTCCCGATAGTTTTGAATTTGGCCCAATGTCGGGAATCGACTGACAGGGGTCCCCTGATAGTGATTGGGAAGAGGCGAAAAGCTTGGCTGGGCGATTTTCTCTAGGGCTTCAAGCATGAGAGGGACTGATGCCTGGAAAAGGATCTCAAGGGTTTTGGCATAAGAGATCCTAGGATCGAGGTCGAATTTTTTCTGCACAACGATAGGGCCCGAGTCGATCTCTTCATGGACAAAATGGATCGTGACTCCATATTCCGGCGGCTCGCTAGCATGGCCCCAAAAAGAGGCCAACCTCCCTCGAAAATGCGGCAGGAGCGAGGCATGCCGGTTCAAAACGCCGATTTTAGGGATGAGGAGCAGTTCTTGTTTAAGAAGGAGTTCCGATTGGTTGATCACAACATCGGGATCTATGCGTTTTAGGACCGAGAGAAATGAAGGGTCATTCACGTCCGAGATAAATTGAATGTCTAGATTGTGGCGTTTGGCGATCCCTTCTACGCTTCGCTTATCTAATTGTGTCCCTATCCATCCAAAAATTGCCAACCCCTTCTGGTAGCATCGAATAGCGAGGTGCCCCAAAAAACCCGCCGGCTCTAGAAGACGCCAAAGACTGTAGAGATTCACAATCTTCTTCCAAAATGTCTTGGGATGGCTGCCCGCCCCGCGATGGCCGATGATGGCAACCAACACAACATCCTGCGCTCTTGCTGCAATGACGGCTCTTAAAAAAGGGCCAAAATAAACAGGCTCTTCTTGGGCGATAATGACAATCTTCATAGAATTTCTACGGTGCCTTTTCCCCCATCCAGCCTGACAGTGTCGCCGGTAGAGAAGATCCGGGTCGCATTTTTTACCCCGATGACGGCTGGAATGCCCATCTCCCTAGCGACGATGGCCGAGTGCGAGAGCATACTCCCCTTTTCAATGATCAGTCCGCTAACCGACGGGAATAGGACTCCCCAACCTGGATCGGTTTGCTTGGCAACCATAATTTCTTTGTTTAATTGCAGCTGGCTGTCCGGAGCGAGGACAACTTTCACCTTGCCTTCTACAACCCCTGAGCAGCATCCGAGTCCCTTGATCAACCCCTCTTGATCTTTTAGAACGTGCTGGGAGAATGGATTGCCAAAATAGACCTCGCCGGTTGTCTCGATGCGGTCGTCAGGGTCTTCCGCTGCATAGGCTTTGAACTCTTGCTTGCGCAGTTCGATAAGCCCTTTCAAATTGACACAGGTAGATGTTCCCTCGATATACGACCAGATCTCCTCTATTTCCAGGTAGAAGATGTCCCTTGCCTGGTCGACGATGTTCCCCGCTTGCCATTGTTTCCCTATCTCTTGAATCAATGTCCGGACGAGGCTGTAGGCCTGCGTGCGGGCAAAACGCTGGTTCTCTCTATTTTTGATCGCCCTTCTGGCGTTGCCGAGCACCCATTGATAGAGATGCCGTCGAACAGGCCGCAGTCTTTGCCGTAAAACACCTTCCGCATTTTCGCGAAGCTGCTTCTCTCTCTCCATCTGTTGTTTTGGGTCGGGAATCCCATTCCGCAGATAATTCTGTATCGCCGCTATGCAAAATAACGGGTCGTCTTTGATAGGTATGGATTCGAGCTTCATCTCATTGATACAGCGAACGCCGTACGTTTCGAGGTACTTGGTAAACTTCTCGTACAACACAGGCGAGGCTTTCAGCCGGGTAAAGGCCTCTTCCGGCGAACCCTGAATGAAATGAGCCTTTAGCGTTTCATCGCACCCGACATCGGCGGCAAAGGACGAGAGCTCTGCAATAAGCGCCGTGCTTGTAATGTCCCCTTCTCCGCTCAGCAAGTCGTTTTGCAACACCCCTTCCGGATCTAGCCCCCATTTCAACGTGAGCTTTTTGAGAAGGCCATAAAAGATCATCGCCTCAAAATCATTGGTGATGGGAGAGCGCCACTTCCAAAGAACTTCCTCTTCAAGCACGCGATAGACTGCGAGCATTTCAGCCGGGGTCATCTGGGCGTAGTTGATGTTTGCGTAAGTAGAGTAGATGCGATGGAAGTGGGCGTGGAACTTTGCAATCTGCTTGGGTAAGCGCACATGCGCAAGGAGCATCTTAGAAGCGACCTTGAACAGGCGGGGAAGCTGAATGCAATACTTAGAGGTAATTGCCTGAGGCGAGGATTTCGGTTTGGATTCGCCGATAACCTGCAACCCCATCATCTGCTCCATAAAGCCCTTATTGTACTCGAAGCCGGGCATCAAAGAGACAAGCTCATACCAATTGAGAAGATTGTAATAGACCCGCCCTTGAATGAGCCCTAACATGTTTTCCAAAATGTGCCGGTTTTTGAAAATGACTTTTTGAGAAATGCCGATCGTTTCACAAAACTGGCAGTAAACGGCGAAATAGGCTTGTCTAATAAAGGAAAAGGTCAAGGGGGTCGTCACCCCCGAATAGCTTTCTGCGATATTGGAATTATCCCACACTTTAAAATGGTCCCTCTTTTTCAAGGAAGTGATGGGACGCGCCTGGAGAAAGAAGATCGTATTTTGGGAAATGGAAAATTCAATATCCAAGGGAATGCCCTGTGCCTCTTCTGCGCGCAGAGCAAGCAGGTGGAGATCCCGTAATTGATCTTGACTAAGACTGCTTTTTAAGTCGTCTTGGATCTCTACCAGCTGTGTTCCGCCTTGGCTGCCAGAAACAACTTTTTGTTTTTTTTCCGCGTACTCTGCTCGAAGGGTTCGGCCCGACCGGTCGAGGACATAAGTATCCGCGTCTAACTGACCGGATACGAGCCCCTCCCCAAGACCGTAAGCGCTTGTGATCAGCATTTCATCGAGCCGGCTATTAAGTGGATTGGCGGTAAACACAACCCCTGAGATTTCAGCATCTACCATCTGTTGCACGATCACAGCCGTTTTGGCCTTTCCAGAATCCTTTCGGGGATCGAGTCCATTTTGGAGTCTATATGCGACAGCCCGTTCACTAAAAACAGAAGCCCAGCAGCGGAGCACCATTTTGACAAACGTGGCAAAAGAGCGAACGTGCAGGAATGAATCCATTTGCCCGGCAAAAGAGAATTTTGAGCCATCTTCGTCCGCCGCCGAAGAACGGACAGCGACGCTGACCTCTCCATTTTCTGAAACCCGCTTCCAGACCTCTTCTAAAAGCCGCTCCTCGTCTTTTTCCAAGGAGATCTCCGCAATGGCCTCTCGAATGTCTTGTGCATTGCCTTGTCGTAATAAAGTTTGAAGCCGCACATGGCGTGTGATGACACTTTGAAAAAATTCGGTCGTAATCGTTGCCCACAAAGGAACCTGGAAGTGGTTTTTTCGCAACGCATGGAGACCAAGGGCTTTGCCTCCGATGAGGTGGGTGGATAATTCGCAGTCATCATCGTTCCAGATAATCATAGTGCAAACCCAAGTGTGATGATCATGTTATAAAGCAGGATAAACGCAGAACATGCATGGCGAAATCGCTTGGCCCATTTAGCAGAATTTGAGTGCCCGTAAAACAGAGAGGCGATGAATAGAAGCGCAAATAGAACGAGGGTTAAAACAGGCAAAAGCGGCGGCCAGTTCAATAGATTTCCCAGAATCCATGCAGCTAGACCCGCGCAAGCTGCCATCCCAAGGACGCAAAATGCGGCCCTCTTTGGGCCGAAGTTCTTTGAATAAGATTCGACCAAAACCTTCTCTTCCTCTTTTCCAAATGTCTTCCTCCCAAATTCGAAGACGTTGAAGATCATCCAATTGGCCGTGATAAAGATAAGAAACGAGGGAGGGGCCTGCCAAAAATTCTGCCCTGTAGCGGCAGAAAAGAGAAATAACGAGAGCCAGGCCGATACCACCGTGTGCGTGAGCGCATACGTCGCCAGCCTCGAGCGGAGATAGTTCCTGAGATAAAATTCTTTATACATAAGAAGAGAGTAAAGAACGACGCAGCAAGCAGTCAGGAAGGCAGGCAGGCCTAGAAGGAAGCTTAGGGCAAGCTCTGCAGCGATAAGAAGAAATGCGGCCTTTTTTGCCTCGTGTATGGAGATAAGTCCCCTCGCGAGGGGCCTGTCTGGGTGGACAAGGAGATCGTTTTCATAGTCTTTGATCTCATCGAAAATGCGCAGGCGAAGAAAAGCGAGCAGTACGACAAGAAAACCGAGGATCCCCTTCACTCCTATTTCATAAGGAAGATGCGCAGAATCTAGCGCGACAAATACATTGGCTCCAAAAAAAAAGGCAATGAGAAGGACATGCTTGAGGATTGGGAACCGCTCCTGAATAAAAATACGCCAACAAGAAGCCTTCATAGCAATAGCAGCATCCGGCGGACTTTTTCGTATTCGACTTTACTGTGGTGCCTCGGATCCATCGGGATATCCTCGATGATGCGTATCTCATCGACGAGGATACCGTTTTCCTTTAGGGTCCTTCCGATTTGCTCCAATAAGGCATCATCCTTTCGCATGTGAGGCTGCAAACTGACTGCCGCGCAGGCTTTCTCTCCAAGCTTAGGATCTTCTAACCCTAAGAAAGCGGCTTGCCGGACAAAGGGAAGTTTCTTCAGGAGCATCTCTGGCTGAACAGGAAAGAGAAATTGTCCCGCGCGTTGAATGGTGTTGTGGACCCTGCCCATAAACCAAAGATACCCTTGCCCGTCTACAGCCCCAACATCGCCCGTCCTATGCCAGACTGTCCCGTCCGGTTCCCGGACCTTCGTCCTTTTAAAGGCGATCTCATCGTTGTAATAGGATTCGCAAACATGCGGTCCGCTCACGATCAACTCGCCTGCTTGACCTGCCGGAACTTCCCATTCTTCCCAACCTCTTTCGCCTAGCTCAACTTCCCCTTTAACTATCGCAATAAACTTATAGTTTAAGTCTTCGGAGATCCGTCCAACATTTACCCCCTCTTTTTCCTCGACCAAGCCCAGCATTTCATTCGCTTCGATATGGGCGATCGGCTCCACTTCAGTCGAGCCGTAGAGGACGATAATTTCCGCTTGCGGCGCTAGCTTTTTGAATAGCTCCACATGATCCCTACCGATCGGAGCGCCACCGGTTACGACGCGCTCAAGAGAAGAGAGGACCTTTCCCAGAGTTAGCCCATGCGCGCCAATCCGGATAAAAAGAGAAGGAGAGAGCGTGCAGCACTGGATAGAATGCATGAGGATCTGATTCACAAGAATTTCCGCATCGACCTCCGATGGCGCAGCTAAATCGATCGCAGGCAATATCGTCGTGATACCGCTGGCCAGGTTATTGAGGGCGAAAATCGGGAATATAGGCAAATCAGTCTCATCCCCTCGGTAGGGAATGACCTTCTGTAAAGCGCGGTGCTGGTTCGCAAGGAAGCGATGGGTGCGATTGGCCCCTTTCGGAGTCCCCGAACTGCCTGTGGTGAACGTGATGAGCGCTGTATCATCGGGGGCGACAGGTTCGATCGGACACACTTTTCGCCCCGCCATCAAACCTTCTAAATTTACAGGAAGAGAAGATCCAATCCTTACTTTTATGGGTATCTGATCCAGTTCCGGAATTTCCTTTGCAATTTGAAACGCTCTATCTGTACTGATCATGGCTTTTGGCTGAACTATCTGGGCGCATAGACCAAGCTGGTCCCGCCTGGCCCAAGAATCTAAAAAGACGGCAATTGCACCGATTTGCTGGACGGCAAACAGACTCAAGTAGAGCTCAAAAGACAAAGGGGCAAAAATAAGAACCCTATCACCTTTTTTAATACCCAGATCTTTGATGCCCGCGGCCAGAAAGGAAATCTTCTCGGCGAAATTTTTATAAGAAATCGCCTGATCGCCGCCCCATTTTAAGGCAAGGCGGCCCTGATGCTTGTCCGCTATTTCGTGCAAAAGATGGATAATATTATTCATTGTTTTACATTGATTATCAAAACAGAAGATCTTAAGATTAACGCAATTATCAATCAACTCAAGTTAATGTTTTAAAAGATGGCTGAAAGCTATATTTTTACTAAGAAATACATCAGCAATTTACTCAGGGAATCTTCTGAAGAGTCCTTGATTTCGAGACTAGAAAAAAAAGACACACCCCTGCCCCCTCGTGTTCCTGGCGGCGCCTCTATCTCTTACGAAGCCATTGCCAAACGGCTCCAACTGGCACAGCTTTCTAAGTCAGAAGAAGAAATGTTGGTCGATCCTCAAACCCTTGAGCTCAAGGAGGAATACCAGAAAAATATTGAGAACTTCATCGGCACCGTAAAGGTCCCCGTCGGACTTGTAGGACCACTCCGAGTCAATGGACTCCATGCCCAGGGCGACTACTATATCCCCCTCGCCACTTCCGAAGCTGCTCTAGTCGCTTCCTATCACCGCGGGTCTCTTCTGATCAGCGAGGCGGGCGGATGTTCGAGCGTCTTACTTTCGGAAGGCGTTTCCCGCGCTCCCGGCTTCGTTTTTTATAACCTCGCGGATGCGGGCATGTTTGTGAAGTGGTGTATTGACCACCTTGAACATTTTAAAGAAACAGCCCAGAGTACAACCAGCCATGGCAAATTGAGTAATCTCAAGGCAAACATAGACGGGAATCACGTCTATCTTATTTTTGAATACCACACTGGCGATGCATCGGGCCAAAATATGGTTACTTTTGCCACCGAAGCCGTGATCCATTTCATCCTTGAGCATTCCCCTATAAAACCCGTGCACCACTTCATTGAAGCCAATCTTTCCGGCGATAAAAAAGCCTCGACCCAATCGTTCCATTCCGTCAGAGGCAAAAAAGTGACCGCCGAAATCCGCATCCCCAGACCTTTGATCGAGAAATATCTCCATACGACGCCGGAACTGATGGTCAAATACTGGACTCTTTCCGCCGTAGGGGGCGTACTTAGCGGGTGTATAGGAACTCAAGGCCATTATGCCAACGGCCTCGCAGCCCTTTATCTCGCTTGCGGCCAGGACGTCGCCTGCGTCGCCGAATCTGCCATCGGCATAACGCGGATTGAATTAACGGAAGAAGATGAGCTCTATGCCTCCGTTACTTTACCAAGCATAATGGTTGGAACGGTAGGCGGGGGGACCAAGCTCCCTTCCCAACAATCCTGTCTAAAAATCATGGGACTGGCAGGCAACGAAAAAGCGAGAAGCTTCGCAGAAGTTTGCGCAGCGCTGGCCCTCGCCGGCGAGCTCTCCATTCAAGGGGCCATCTGCGCCCATCATTTCGCAAAAGCCCACCAGCGCCTTGCCCGCAAGAAAAAAGGGGATAATTTTGCCACCGACGCATATCGTTGAAGCCCACCCTCCCTAACTCGAGGAATTCGTTATGGAAAGTCATACGGCAGTCGTTCAAAAAACCGATTTGCTCGCTGCAGCTCAAGGTATTGGATTGAGTGGCTCTGAAGCAGAGAAACTCTGGCTAGCCCTCCGTACATCCTCCCCCGACAGCCCCAAATCCAAAATGCCCCGTGTTTTCTACTTTTTAGGGACTTTAGTTGTTTGTCTCGCGTTAGCCTGGTTTATGGGCGACAGATACACTCTCTATGGAACCGCCGCCCTACTTCCCATCTCGCTCAGCTATGCAACCTGTTTTGCGGGGGCCGGATTGTACCTTTGGAAAGCAAAACGAAAAGAGACTCTCGGTGGGCTCGGCATTTTTCTCAGCCTATCCCTTGTGCCACTTATCACATATGCCATCCAGGATTTAACGGGCTGGTGGCCCGGGCAATTTCCCGGTCAATATTCCGATTTCTTTACCTGGATCAAAGGCGGCTGGGCCATCATGGAACTTGTGACCATTGGCGCCGCACTGACAGCCCTTCATTTCATCAAGTTTCCTTTGCTCACATTACCGCTTTACGTGGCCCTGTGGTTCATGTCGATGGATATAGCTCCAGTTTTTTCCCGTTTGCCCGTCCATCTCATGCAGATACGAATCACTTTCTGCATCCTATTAGGACTGGCGCTGATGGTCAATGCAGTCTTCCTGGACCGCCGGCAAAAAACGGCCTTTGCATTTTGGGGACATCTTTTCGGGATTGCGATCTTTTGGTCCGGGATTACATGTCTTACATTCATTAATTATACCGGAGGACTCGAGGATGTATTCTATTGCCTATTGAACATTTCCCTGATCGTCCTCTCCCCTATCCTGCGGCGGCGCGTCTATCTCGTATTCGGCACAATAGGGCTGCTGAGCACTCTCTTTTTGCTGGCCCATACATACTTCGCAGATTCACCAAGCTTTCCCTTGATCCTCAGCGGTGTGGGACTCCTTGTCATCATCGCAGGAGTGATCGTCCAACGAAATTGGACCCGCATCCCCACTCCGTTGCAACGCCGCGATAAAGACGCAGGCTAAAGCCTACGCCACAAATTCTTTTTGTAGTGTAGGCTTTAGCCTGCGTCCGTCTTTATTTTTTGCGGGGTTTTTCCAGGGGGGCTGTGGCTGCTACAATTTTTACCGCCTCTTCATAAGGTTCGGTAGTTAGAGGTACAAGTATTTCTTCTTCCTCTTCGTGTGCCTGCTTAAAAATCCCCCCGGTAACGCCGTCATAAATTGGGGAATATTTGACCAATTGCTTTTCAGCTTTGTCATAGAAGATTGTATTATTTCCATTGCATACAAAAGCAACGCTGCCATCCAGATAATATCCGGCACGGTCGGTTTCGAAAGCCAGGGAAATACCCACCCGATTGTGATCGAAAGGATATTCTCTTAAGAAAGGACGGATTTTTTCATGTTCATTCACTTTTTTAAGTAGCTTCTGAATGGCTTTCACTTCCAGCTGCCTAGCTTCTTCTAGCGTCACCCTTCGATACTCGATAAACCTTACCTCGAGCCGCTCGACATCATGAGGCATGGATCCTCCACTGGCTGAGCAACTCAATCCAGTTTCTTTCTCCATTTCCCTGACAAAATCGTTTACAATCTCCTTCACATAACGCAAATATGCTCTCTCTTCTTTTTCTTCTTTGGCCATAACTTTGCTTCCAAATATTAAAATAAAAAAACACATGAAGCACATCTTAACGATTCTGTTCATGGGAGCTTCCTTGATAAAATGTATGGGTTTTCCGCAACTCTCGAATATATCTAGTCCAATCGTTCAGATAAGTTGGCGTCAGGTAACTATGGTCCGCTAACCAGAGTATCCTTTCAGATCTCGGTGTTTCACACTTAATGAATCGTATATCATAATCTTTATCATGAATAAATGGTTTAGCAAACCATTTGGTTATACCATCTTTCTCTGAATATGTGTTGATCACAGACTGCCCGATATACATGGGAAGAGGTTCTGCCGGCCCTAGAGCATACATGTATAACTCCCTTTGCAAAAGTGCTTTAGCTTCGGCTGATAGGCCCTCTACAGCTCTTTTGCTGATCACACCATTCTCACTATGAGCGAGATATAGCCAAAGGGCGTCGGGGTTGACTTTATGGATCGCTTCGGCAATCGTAGCCAGGAATTGCCGCGTCCGGCAAACGGTCGGCGTACTGACTCCTGACTGTTCCTTGAGTGTTCGATACCCGTCTCTGATGACCCCCTGCGTTGGGTTGTAAAGACCGATGAACAACGTACTGCCGATTTTTTTTGCTGTTGCCTCGCACATATCCCCGAATTCGTCCAAAGTCGTATTGATGCCATTTCCGAAGCCGACCAAGCCGAAGCATCTCCCGCTAGTTGGGAAGATCTCGCCGAGATGGTCAACGAGGTTGATCTTGCCGGCGTGCAATTCCTCGGGTGTGAATTGGAGCTGGTGCCAATATCCGCATTGGAGGAAGTAATCGACGCGCGTGCCGTCGATCAACCCCTGCACCCGGATCGATGTCACGATTGGCATTCGAGGGATAAGCGTAACTGGTACGTGAATCTGTGCAGGCAAACCAAATCGATCTTCGGAGAAAAGGCCGAAGAGGTCGAGGCGGCGCAAGGGGTTGTTGCAGACGTAAAGGTACTGGTTAGGTCCGTCGGCAAAGCCTGAAGGGTCGGGAGTCAGCCAACGCCCCAGGCTAGGATCATAGAAGCGCAAGCCGAAGAAGATGAGCTGTCCCATGCTTCGCTTGGAGCAAAAACGCCAAGGGTTGATAGGTGGGGTGGTAGACGGCGCATTTCCGAAGGCGTCCATGTCGTAGGATTCGACGACTTGGCCTTGGGAATTGACGAGGGCGATGAGATTGCCGCCCAAATCGTGCACAGGCGCAAACAATTCGCCTTCGATTTCAAGCGCGACCGCTGCGCCGATGTCCCCTTTTAGCCCTAAGCCCAGGATCTTGAGTTCGCGGATTTTGCCGTGTTCGTCGACAGTGCCGATCTCTTTGTCCTGGTCATAGAGAAAGAATACCTTGCCGTCTGCTGTCTCCTTTGTCTCCTTGAACAGAAGCCGCGAAAGAGGATCGTACACATAGCGGGTCGTCTGACCGGGTTCAGCTATTTCGATGAGGCGCCCAAGGGCGTCATAGCGGTACCTGGTCGATCGGCCATTTTCCAGCCGCTCGAGGGGATTGCCATCGGGGTCGTAAGAAACGGTGCATTGCGAGGTGCCGAGGATTTCGTTGCAGGCGCCAATTTGGCTATCTGTAGGATTGCCCAAAGAGTCGAACGAATAGACACGGTCGTTTTCTTTCTTGATCTGGCTTAAGCCGTCATGCGCATACTGCTTTTTACCAAAGAGGCTATTCTGTACGTTCTCGATCAATCCTGTTGGACCATACGTGACTGTGTGCAGCAAGTAGGACGAGCTCTGTTGACATGGCCGTTCGAGAATATCGTGTAAGGTCTCGATCGTGCCAAGGGTTCCAATGCACTGCTCTTTGGCAACGTGGCCATTCACATCGAAGTCTAGATAGCCTTTTGCAGAACGCGCTGGCCAAGATCGTTTTGAAACGTCTCGTCATAGATCCAACATGTTTCGTTGCCTTCCGGATCGGTGTGGCGGATCAGGCGTTGTGCCGGGTCATGGACAAAAACGTCACGAGCTTTGCCTTGTGAGGTGCGCCTTCGGGCTTCTTTTTTAAGATTCTGCCCGTCGTACGCAAACGCCATCCAATTTTCTGCGCGACCGGTAGAATCCTCATCCCACTGCTCGACGATGCGGCCGCAGACATCATGAATTTCGACATGCGCAGTAATGCCATTGTAGGTCCTCTCCAAGAATCCCAGTGCATCGTATTTGTAGGCGGTCACCCGTCCTTCTGCACGTTCTTCGATCTTACGGCCTGCGCTGTCGTAGCAAAACGTGGTCCTCAACCCGCGAGGATCGGTGTGGGAGATGAGAGCGGACGTCCTATACTCCCAAGACTCAATGCTCTCTCCATCACAAGTGAATTTGGCCGAAAGAAGATTGGTTCCCTGCAAATATTCATATTTGTAGGTCAGGCCATCTTCTTCTCTTTCCAAAATGGGCACGTTAAAATGAGCTAGATAAGAGTACCACTTGCGGCATCCCTCACCAGTAGGGTTACCCTTTTCGTCGAGGATGAGAGGACCCCCGCTTCCTGATAGATCACCCCATAGACCTTCCTCTACGACATTCCCGATGCCATCATAGCTAAACGTCTTGGCAAAAAGCGGCGTACCTTGGGCATCGAGCAAAGCTTTACAGCGCAGCCTGGAGCCGTCCCAATAGAACTTTTGAATCGACGAGAGCTGGTCTTTTTCATCGTAGTATTCGATTTGGTTCAGCCTCTCCCCATCATGCCGGTAGCGGATCATGAGGTTTTCCGCATCGCGCACTTCCGTATAGTCAGTTGCATACGCAAATCGTGCGGTAATCACCATTTCCCCATTGGGCCCAACGGGTTCCTCAACAAAATTGATTCTGTCGATGTAAAAGGGCTTATGGTAGGGTTTTTTGGCCCAATCACGTTCTTCCTTCTTGCCCGGCGGTAGATTATAGTAGGCCTTAAATTGTTCCCGCCCTCCTATATTCATGGCATGCATCCGATAGCCGATGCTCTTGCGGCCAGGGACGAAGCTGGCGATTTCAAGAGGGGCATTGGGACTTTCCATCCTGCACAGGTATTCCCTCTCATCAAATTCCTGGCAGCGATAGAAGAATTCTCTCCCGTCAGATGCCCTCGCGCAAAGACGCAAAGACGCAAAGACGCAAAGATTTTTTATCATCATTTTCAATTTTCTCCACGTCTTTGTGGCTTGGCGTCTTTGCGTTGATCGTCTGTTGTTTTCTAAGATCGATACCATCTTGTCGATTCTTCTCGCCTCGTTACTTTTTGTTATAGGCGATAAAATCGCTTGGAGCTCCACATAAGAGATGCGGAGGCCTGGGTTTATAAACCGTTAGTGTAAAAAGACACGCCCAAGGTAAAATCTCTCAGCATATATGGAGCATCGCCCAATTATGTTTAGATCTGCTTTGGCCTCGCTATTTTTTGTTTTACCACCTCTAATTTCTATCGCGAATCCGACAGATCCCCTCGTCGCGCTTGCAGAACAGGCCAGCCAATCAGTGGTCTTTATTGCAACCGAGTCAAATCCCTACGAGCTAGCCTATGGACAACGGATGGGATATCATGAATATTTTCGGCCTGTGTATGACTATTTTTGGCCTTCGGAATATGCTCATGGGTCGGGTTTTATCATCAGCCCCGACGGATTTGTTGTGACCAATGCCCATGTGGTGCAAGAGGCGACAAAGGTCCTGGTCGTGATCCGGACTGACGAGATTCGACTTTGCAAAGCCTCAGTCCTGGGAAAAGATTTTCGTACCGATATTGCTGTTTTGAAAATCGAAGATCAAGGGGACATTCCTCTTCCCTCTTTGAGATTTGGCGATTCCGACAAAATACAAGTCGGTCAGCGGGTCTTATGCATTGGAAACCCCATGTCATCCGAACTCGAATCTTCCGTAAGTACAGGAATTATTAGCGGACTCGACCGCAATAATCTTATGCCAGATTCAATAGAAGGGTACATCCAAACCGATACGGCTATCAATCCGGGCAATTCCGGTGGCCCCTTACTGAACACCCATGGAGAGGTAATCGGTGTAGTCTTTGGGAGCGGCGCCGGATATGAAGGGCTTTCTTTTGCGATTCCTAGCCACTCTGCCCGGCATATCGCCAGACAAATCATTGCCAATGGAAAAGTCTCTCAGGGGTTTTTAGGGGTGGAATTGGATTTTGATAACGATGTGGAATCTGCATTCGATTTCTATCACTTTGCCCGTAACGAAGGGGCATGCATCGAAACGGTCATCAAAAATTCCCCCGCAGAAAAGGCGGGCCTGAAAACCGGCGATATCATCCTGGCGGTGGACCGGCACTTTGTAAGGGCCGCGGAAAGCTTGAGAAATCGGATAGCGATTTTAGAACCAGGGACAAGCGTCGAACTTATTATTGGCCGAGATGGAGAACTCCTCGAAATTACCCTGGAACTCGGCAGCGAGGAATCATCGAAAGCCTATTCACGTTTAGAATTACCTTACATCGTCATCTGAGTATGTTTAAATCTATTTTAGCCTCATTATTTTTTGTTTTGCCCCCTCTAACTTCCTTTGCAAAGCCGGCAAATCCTTTCGCCGCCATTGCGCAGCAGGCAAGTCAATCGGTGGTCTTTGTCGCAATAGAGATAAATCCATTCGATCAATACTATGGGCCGCAGCCGGGGGATTATGCATACCTACGGCCTTTTTATGACTATTTTTGGCCTTCGAAACATGGGCATGGATCGGGTTTTATCATCAGCCCCGACGGGTATATTGTGACCAATGCACATGTCGTGGAAGACGCGACCAAGGTCTTGGTTGTGGTCCGGACAGATGAGACTCTACTTTGCAAAGCTTCTGTCCTAGGAAAAGATGTTCGCACCGATGTTGCTGTTCTGAAAATCGAAGATCCTATGGAGTCTCCTCTTCCCTTTTTGAAATTTGGCGATTCCGATCAAATACAAGTGGGACAGCAGGTTATTTGCATTGGGAACCCCCGCTCTCCCAGACTGGAATCTACAGTGACTTCCGGTATTATTAGCGGAATCGACCGCAATAATTTTGGCATTCATTCTATAGAAGGGTACATCCAAACCGACGCTGCTATCAATCCTGGCAATTCAGGCGGTCCCTTACTGAACACCGAAGGAGAGGTGATCGGCGTTTCAAGTTGGATGTACAAACATACTTTAGGATTTGAAGGACTTAGCTTTGCGATTTCTAGCCATACTGCCCAAACTATTGCCCGGCAAATCATTACCCATGGAAAAATCTCTCAAGGTTTCTTAGGTGTTGAATTAGATATAGATGACGAAATGGAATCTGCATTCGAATTCATTCAATTCGACAGTAATGAGGGAGCATACATTATAGGGATCATTGAAGATTCCCCCGCAGAAAAAGCTGGTTTGAGAGTCGACGATATCATACTTAAGGTCGATCAGTACCCCGTTCGTTCAGCTGCATCTTTAAGGAACAGGATAGCGATCTTAGAGCCGAAGACAAGCATCCAGCTCCTTTTCGAACGTGATGGAGAACTCCTTGAAGTTACCTTGGAACTTGGCAGCGAAGAGCTTGCGAACGCACATTCTGATTTAATAGAGCCTGACATCGTTATCTAAAAGATGCTTTAGCCTGCGCTCTTTACAACCAAGCATGAAACTTCCTGATGTACCAGACCTTGACCGCTTGCGTCAGGAAGCAGTAGGCCAAAATAATGGCAGCCAGCCAGTAAAAGTAGTCGCCGGCAAGAGGAACTAGTCCAATGCTCTTCCCGATAAAGGAATACGGAATCAAGATACCAAGCGCCATAATAGCGCCTGTCGTGAGGAGAAGAGGAAGAGAAGCGCAACTCTCAAAGAACGGGATCTTCTGCGTTCTGATCATGTGGACGATAAGCGTTTGAGAAAGCAGCCCTTCGATAAACCAGCCTGATTGGAAAAGTGCCTGTTTCTCGGGTGTATTGGCCGCAAAGACATACCACATCACCGCAAAGGTGGCATAGTCAAAAATAGAGCTAATCGGACCGATGAAAATCATGAATTTGGCAATACCCTTGGTATCCCATTTACTGGGTTTGAGGATAAATTCCCGGTCGACGTTATCGAATGGAATTGCAACCTGCGAGATATCATAGAGAAGGTTTTGCAATAAAAGCTGCACGGGAAGCATCGGAAAAAAGGGAAAAATAAGACTCGCCCCGACTATGGAAAAGACATTGCCAAAGTTGGAGCTGAAGGCCATTTTGATATATTTGATAATGTTCCCGAAAGTCTTGCGGCCAATAAGAATCCCCTCTTCTAAAAAGAGCAGATTTTTCTGCAGCATGATGATATCGGAGGACTCTTTTGCAATATCGACTGAAGTGTCTACAGAAATCCCCACGTCTGCTGCCCGAAGAGCAGGCGCATCGTTGATCCCGTCGCCCAGATATCCGACCGTATGCCCACTCGCTTTTAATGCGAGAATGACTCGAGATTTTTGCAGGGGGGACATCTTGGCGAAAACCGTCGTTCGAGGGGCCATCTTCTTGAGCTCTTCATCGCTCATGGCTTCGACCTCTGTGCCTAGAAGCAAGCCTTCGACCGTCAAATTCACCCATTTACAGATCCTTTGGGTAACGATCTCATTATCCCCCGTGAGAATTTTGACCTCCACTTTCGCTGCTGTCAGGTTAGCAATAGCCTCAGCAGCTGACAGCTTAGGAGGGTCCAAAAACGCTAAAAAGCCCAAAAAAGTAAGGGCTGTTTCATCAGCCACTTGGAACTCTTTGCCTTGCACAGCCGTTATCTCTTTGTAGGCTACGGCCAATACCCGCAATCCATCCTCTCCCAGACTTTTCTCAATGGCCGCGATCTTTTGTTTACCTGCAGAATCGAGAGGAAGGGTTGCTCCATTGATTTTGACACTATTGCAAATAGAGACGACCTCTTCTACAGCGCCTTTGGTAATGATCAGATGCGCATTCGCGGCCTTCGACAGGACAACAGACATGCGCCTGCGTGTGAAGTCAAAAGGAATCTCATCGATTTTATGATAGTCTTTTAAATATTGCTCCATTTCGGAGTGTTCCAGAACTGCCATATCGAGCAGATTCTTAAGACCAGTCTGATAGCTGCTATTGAGATAGCCATATAGAAGCACCTCTTCATTTTCATTTCCCTCTGCATCGAGATGCTTTTCCAAGATGATTCGGTCTTGGGTGAGCGTTCCTGTTTTATCCGTGCAAAGAATATCAATCGCTCCAAAATTCTGAATGGCATTGAGTTGTTTGACAATGACCTTGCTCTCGGACATCTTGACAGCCCCGCGCGCTAGATTCGTGGTTACAATCATCGGAAGCATTTCGGGAGCGAGGCCAACACCTACGGAAAGGGCAAAAAGAGCAGATTGCAGCCAATCCCCTTTCGTCGCATCGTTAATCAAAAAAACAAATATAGCGACGATAATAATAAAACGAATCAGCAGCCAACTCACCCGGTTGACCCCAATGTCAAAGTTCGTGAGCGGCCTTCGACTCACGATGCTTTTGGCTACCTTGCCAAAATAGGTATGGTCCCCTGTTTTAAGAATGACCGCCAGGGCAGTTCCGTTAAGGACGCTCGTTCCCAAAAAACATAAGTTGGGCATATCGAGAGGATTTTTCGGAAGTTCCCCTATCACTGTTTCATCTTTCTCGACCGGCATTGCCTCTCCGGTAAGAGCTGACTGGCTGACAAATATCCCTTTGGCCGCAATTAATCTTACATCGCCCGGCACCATATCGCCGGCAGAAAGATGCACGATATCTCCCGGCACGAGCTGTTTCATGTCGATTTCGAAAGTTTTCGACCCTTCGCCGATGCGGCGGATCACAGTCGCTTTTGTACTGACAAGCGCCTTTAATTTTTCTGCAGCATGATTGGAGCGGTACTCTTGAATGAAGCGCATGAGTACGCTAATGACAACCATGAATGCAATAATGTAAGCCGCATCGTATTCCCTGAACAAAACAGAAATGCATCCAAGAACCAGGATCAGGACGATGAAGGGGTTGGTGAAATTCTTCAGCAGCAGCACATACCAGGAGAGAGGCTTTTCATGGGAAATCTCGTTGAGGCCATAGAGTTTGAGCCGACTACTCACTTCCCCAGAATTCAGCCCCTTTTCCGATGTGCCCAGGCTCTCAAAAACCTCCTCGATCGGTTTCTCTGCGTTCGCGAGAGATTCCGCAAGGATCTGTTTAACATCTTCCGATCCTTTGGGTGGCGCCTCAAAAAGGTGGGATTTTACATGTCGAAAAACCATATTTCACGTGATAGGGCAACAGCAGTTTAAACCCAACCAGAAAATATACCGAAACAACCTGAAGGATCGGGAATTTGGCAAGGAGGCTCCCCAAAATTTGCGTGCGCAGCAAGCGACCATTGTTCGAGAACAAGGCGCGAGCGAGCACACGAATTTCGGGGAAAAGCCGACGATGCCAAAAACCGATCCTTCAGGTTGTTTCGGTATACCGAAATAACCTGAAGAATCGGAAATTTGGCAAGGAGGCTCCCCAAAATTTGCGTGCGCAGCAAGCGACCATTGTTCGAGAACAAGGCGCGAGCGAGCACACGAATTTCGGGGAAAAGCCGACGATGCCAAAAACCGATCCTTCAGGTTGTTTCGGTATACCGAAATAACCTGAAGAATCGGAAATTTGGCAAGGAGGCTCCCCAAAATTTGCGTGCGCAGCAAGCGACCATTGTTCGAGAACAAGGCGCGAGCGAGCACACGAATTTCGGGGAAAAGCCGACGATGCCAAAAACCGATCCTGCAGGTTGTTTCGGTATACTCACCGTAATCCCTCTATTTACAATCTTAAGCCTATTTGCTACATGTCAAGGTATCAAGATAGGCTGGACAACATGGTCAAAGGATTCAATAAAGAAGATCTGGAACAGATTCAATTCACAAGGGACCGGATTGGAATCGGGACTTTAGAAAGATATACGGGTAGCCGAAGCCAAGACTTCCAGCCCTATATTCTGCTCACCAATTTCTCCAGATATGTAAAAGTCTTTTCTGAAATCTTTGAGGAACCCATCCACGAGGGTTCTGTCATGTCCGTCTGCCATTCGAAAAAAAACCGGATAAGCATCATTAATTACACCGTAGGATCCCCTATGGCTGCATTATTGATGGAACTGCTTTCTTTTATTAAACCGAAAGCGACTTTGATGCTTGGGATGTGCGGAGGATTGCGCAAAGAATTTGCTGTGGGCTCCTTTTTCCTTCCCAATGCCGCTATTAGGGATGAAGGCACATCGGATTCCTTTATGCCAAGGCAATGTCCTGCCCTAAGCTCGTTTGTCATTCATCGTTATGTTTGCGAAGAACTAGAAAGAAGAAAGTTGCGCTATCATAATGGAGTGATCCATACAACGAACGTTCGCTTTTGGGAGTTCAAGAAGGAGATAAGAGACATTCTGAAAAAAGAAAGAGTCCAGGCTATCGATATGGAGTGCGCGACGCTATTTTCCGTAGGATTCTATTATTATGTCCCCGTGGGAGCGTTGATGCTCATTTCCGACTTACCCTTACAGCCAAAAGGGATCAAGACCTCAAAAAGCGCTAGTGCCGTATTCAAAAACCATGCGCGTAAGCACATAGAAGCAGGAATTACCTGCATGCAAAATATGCAAAAAGATGAAAAAAGAGGATTTCACTACCACTTCTAGAAACTATAAATCCCAGGCTCATCCAAGAAAAAAGCGCATCATATTTACTATGATGCGCTTTTTTGGTAAAAAACTACTTGCTATCTTTATCTTTGCAAGGGCATTTCTTGCAGCACTTTGCAATCTTTTCGATCTCAATGGCTGCCGTGACAGTATCATATCCTCCAGCATGTAAATGAAGATCATGGCTAAACCATCCAGGAGTTAAAGGATAGTTATTGATCACGCGCAAGACATGGTTGCAGCAATTGGGTTCTCCGCAAACTTTTATCACGAAACTTAGTGTGCTTAATTGATAAGGAGCTCCGACATACATCTCTGATCCCGGAATCACAACATCATCAAGAGTCACAGCGAGATATCCCCCACTACATTTTAGCGAAGCGGAATAGGTAACTTCGTAAACACCGGGCTCTTTGAGGATAAAATCGCCCGTTCCTTCAGGATGTTCAATCCCACGTGTAGGACGCACTGTGTGGTGATCGAAAATAATTGGATGTTCAGGGCGGACCAAAACTTCATGTCTTGTAAAAAAAGAACCATATTGAACGTGTTCTTTGCGTTCGTGGTTTTCAGCTGGATCATCTCCATGAAGAGGAGAAAAGCATATTCCCATTACGGAAAGAACAGAGGTCAAGATCAATTTGCGCATACGATTTGCCTTTGGTTGTTATATCTACAACATCATCCCAAGTAGGACTTTTCCTTTATTGGGACGTCTTAGCCGTATAAAGTACTCTTTTAATTTCAATCAAGATTTTATTGCATGTCGCGTGGATGGCTGAGCGTCAAGGCGTCTAAAATTTTTACTCGTTGCTATTTAGAAAAAACCATCTAAAATAGTCCCGCTTTTTCAACAACATAACCACAAAATTGGCAACTCATATGGCAACTCCATCTACTACCCCAACCACGCACTTTTCATTAGCCCGCACATATGGCGAGCAGCTCACCACAGCGCAAACAAAAGGCGAGGGCCCTTTAATGATGGTGGCGGGCAATATTGTACGGTTTCTTATGAGGCATTCCACAGCTCAAAACGAAGAGGAAATACGTGAGCTCAGACATCTACATAGGATGACAACTTCTCTTAGAGATACAGGCAAAATTGATATCGTAACCCAAATCCTGGCAAGCTTTCGCAAGTTAGAGGGGTCGCCTATCGTCGGAAGAGAGGTTGCCTTGTTACACGGGCCTGTTTGCGAAATGCGCGCTAGACCTTTATGCTCTCGTACACATGTCCAATCTTCCGGATTAAAAATGAGCGGAGTCCGTCTTGTATTGGTCGATAGTGGAACGTTTGGCATTGCCCACCTGCCGCATGCCTTTAGTCAAAGATATGGTTTCATAAACCCCGTCCATTTCGTCTTCGCCAATACGAGGATTCCAAAAGCCGAAGTAACTTCTGGAACAGCAAACCTTGATTTTCTTCTACCCACCTGCAGCCACCTGGCACCAGCAAGTTCCATTACCTTCGTTAATTGCACTACTCTTCCTGAAAGCAGCGCGCCGGAATCGCTCATACATCTTGGAGATCTCGAAGCAAGGGCCCAAACGCGCTGCAGCGGCATCAAAATAGGGACCTGCCCCGATTTCGCCTCCCTTCCGCCCGACCTCGGACTTCTCTTGACCCCAGAAGTCGTCGCCAAACTATCCTTAGCCGGTCCAAGTCCCAGCGCCTCTACAGGTGCTAGCTCTTCGTCAAGTGGCTCCAGTTCTTTTGCCTTCCCCATGGGCGATTACAGCGCAATCAAGGAGAGCGTGCAGAGAGTCTTGCTCCACGAAGGCCTGCCAAGCGCCCGCGAACTTTTCTTAAAGCAGTTAGCCCTGCACCCCCTAATGAATCAGCTAGCAGAAACGCCTACTTGGGAAGCATTTCAAGCCAACCTCCCCCACCTAAATGGCCATGCGCTTATAGCCTGGCTCGACTGTATCGAGGATGAATGCGCATTGCATACCCCACGTCCCATTCCCCCTCCTTCCGGTTTCATAGGCCCTTCCACTACTCCTACACAATCGCCACCCCCGCTTTCACTCGGCCCTCCAATGGCAATCCCTCCAAGCAACCCTCATGTTGAGCGCTGGTTGAAAATCATCAGGCAATTTTCTACTAGCGAGGATTTTCTAGGCGCTCTGGATGCCATCGTAGCTGATATCGCTACAACACCAGAGACAACCTGGATGCTGGGATCGGAGATGGTACAGACAATGACAGATCGAGCCGCTGCCATTCGAAACAGTACAGGCACAATGCGGCCCAATGAATTCGGCATGTTCGCAGTAGCAGTCAAAGATCTGCTGCCCTTAGAGCTTGCAAGAGAGTCTCGACCTCGTACCGGCAGCCCTGTTTCAAGAAGCCCTGTTTCAAGAAGCTTAGGCAGACCGAGTTCAAGCGGCGCAAGCAGCTCCAGTTCTGGGCCCACACATGCTCCCGCGCCGCCTACTCTCGGTGCCCCAAAGACAACAGCCAGCCCAACCCCTCCAGCCAATCCGCATGTCGAACGCTGGCTGAAAATCATCTCAAGCTTTGAAAAAAGCCGCGATTTTCTAGGCGCCGTGGACGCCCTCGTAGCTGATATCGCGAGGACGCCAGAGACATCCTCGTTGCTGCATTCGTATATCCTGGGAAAGATCATGGAAGAAGCAAATGACATTAGGACCGGCAAGACCAAAGTTCACCCCGAAGAGTTCGGCATGCTCGCCATCCTTTTCTCGACCACACTGCCTGATATACTTGCAACAGTACATTCTTCTCCTTCCAGCAGCCCCAGCAGCCCCAGCAGTTCAAGCAGTTCAAGTTCCAGCTCTTCCAGCAGTTCAAGCTTCAGTAGCTCAAGCAGCTCAAGCTCCAGTAGCTCAAGCAGTCCGAGCAGCTCCAGTTCTGGACCCACACATGGACATGTAGTAACAGCAGGGGGATCCATCGAAATGATGTATACAAGGGCAGTAGAAAGATCGCGCAAACACCTCAGCGAACGTGATGCTCCGAGCGCTATCTCAGCCTTTATAACTGCAATCCAAGAAAATCCCCGGCTCCGCTTCCTGGAAAACAGCGACATGTGGCGTGTATTTCTCGACAGCCGTATAGATATCTTGCGCGATCCCGAATCCCTCTACAACTATTACAGCATGTTCGGCGAGGAGATCCACCCTCACACATAGGGGCTAAGTGAAAGATGATATAAACGCAAAGACGCGCAAGACGCGGAGAAAATTGAAAATGTATTTTTTGCGTCTTCGCGTCTTGCGCGTCTTTGCGTTGATAACCGCTAAGTTTCGAAAGATGATCACACTAGCAACGTCTTGAATGAACGGTGTTTGTTTCGTTAAATTCACCTAACAAGTTAATCCCCCTACTTGTTATAATATTCATTTAAAAAAAATTGTTTACTTACACGTTTGCAAACGCTAGTATTCGAATTATGAAGGGGATATAAAGCTACACTTATGAAGGCCTCAACTGAAATCATCTCACCTGACGATACCGCAGACTATTTGCTGGTCGAATGCAGAGAACGCGGCGATATTTTAACAAACCTGAAGCTGCAAAAACTTCTGTACTATGCTCAAGCATGGCACTTGGTACTCAAAAACAAACCTCTTTTTGCTGAAGATTTCCAAGCTTGGGTGCACGGTCCTGTGCTGCCCTCTCAATATCAGAGATTCAAAAAACACGAATGGCGCCCCATCCTTGATGAAATCACGCGACCAAAACTTAAAGAACCTGCCGTCGCTAATCACTTACTGGAAATTGTGAACGTATTTGGCGTTGAAACCGCCACCGCGTTGGAATTGATGACACACAATGAAATGCCCTGGAAGAAGGCCAGAAAAGGCATCCCTTCCGATGAGGCTTCAACAGCGATTATCACTCAAGAATCTATGACAGCATTCTACAAAACCCTGACATGAAAAAGACCAAGCCCGTCCCACAGGGAGCCATTCAAAAGGAGAAAGCTCCTGATATTGAACTCCGTTTTTCATTTAAGTATTTTGACGACTCCGACCCTGAAGTTTGCCCTCCTATCTTCCGCGACAATTACACACAAACATTGATGCAGCGATTAAAAGACCTATCTTCGTGGACCGCGCAACAATTCACTGGGACATCCAATAGAAGCATTCGCAATCACACCCACGATTGGGAGAAAACTTCCAGACCCAAGGGCTTTCAGCATTTGAACGAACAACTCCGTAGCTACCCGGGATGGCAATTTCAGCTTACATCTAACGCGCATGGCCGTG
>Ga0206803_1026_pt1 | contig 40950 bp, 27 predicted proteins | sample Alteio_BWOrgCont_61_FD_152909 | JGI IMG/M metagenome (GOLD analysis project Ga0206803, IMG submission 152909) | Enriched cells from forest soil in Barre Woods Harvard Forest LTER site, Petersham, Massachusetts, United States -... | ecosystem: Environmental > Terrestrial > Soil > Temperate forest >... | reverse complement strand
ATCTTCCATCAACTCTTCGATCGATGGCAACGAGCGCGCTTGCAGGGCTTTGTGGATGAGCTCCATCGCTTCTTGCGAACGGCCGAGAATTGAGTAGAGACAAGCTAGGACGTAATAAGCGCCTCCATTGCCGAGCTGCCCAGCGCGGGTGATCTTCTGTTCGGCGTCCATATAGAGCTGATTCATAAAGTCGCCGTCAAGCGTGTGATGCGCTAGATGGATGAGGCATACGCCCCAATCGAGCCAAACTTGATCATTTTCTTCATCTTGGCGATTGGCGAGTCTGAAGAAATGGATCGCGCGCTTATAAAATTCTGATTCGCTGGCGATGTGGCCTAAACTGACATAGCAATGGGCGATCCGATGATGGATGCGGGGAAAGTCGGGGTCGATGAGCAGGATGTGGGAAAAGATCTCGATCGCGCGGGCAAAATGAGTGTCCTCTTCGGTGTAGTCGCCCATCCACTCAAGAGCGCAGGCATAGTCGAAGATCCACTCGGGATGGTGTAAAATAGCTTCTTTGTAAGTCTGCAGCAGCGATTCGAATAAGTAGCAGGCGGCTTCTAGAGAAGGGAGGTCGTCGAGAATTTCGCTGAACTGTAGCTGCGCGTTAGCGGCATCGTAAAGAAGAGCCGGGCAGGAGGGTTTTAAATCCATGGCCTTGGCTAAAAAACGACCGGCTCTTTCGATCAAATCTTCATCGTTGGTCAGTTCGGCGTAGTGTTTATGGGCGATTCCCAATGCGTGCCATAGTTCCGGATCGGTCCGGTCGATGGAGAGGCCATATTGGAGCTTTTCAATCGCCATTTCATAGTAGTCGGCCTCTTCGTAGTAGCGTCCAAAAGCGATCAAACAGACGCCATAGGCATGCCATAAATCTGGGTCATCAGGGAATTGTTCCGTCGCTTTCAAAATTTTCTGCTCAGCTTCGATCAATAGATCGAGACGGGCGGTCGCTGCGCCGAGCCAAGAGAGCGATTCAACCCACTGGCTGATGCAAACGGGATCTTCTGTATCGAGCATCGCGGAACGGGCACATTTTTCAATACTCAGACGAAGGTTTTTTGGGTCGTTATTATGGCGGCCCGATTCGCCGAGGAGCTGGCCCCAGCTAAGCCAGACTTCAGGATCGCGAGGAGCCATTTTGGCGGCCATTGCAAAGGCGTCCGATGCTTTGACGACGTAGCGCTCGTCGAGCGTATTGATGTAAAGCTGCGAATATCCTTCAGCGAGCGACATCCACCCCTCAAAGTATTGGGGAGACGCGGCGACTGAGCGATGGAGATACTCGATCGATTGGAGATAGAGGCGCGAATCGTTGATGAGGAGCCCCATTTCGAGATAGGCTTTGCCGCAATCGTTTAAAAACTCAGGGGAGGGCTTCTCTTGATAGCCCTGAGAAGTCTGAAATGCGTCGATGGCGAGTCTCACATCGAGCGCTTCGCCCGAATGTTTTGCGATCTCCGACCAAACAATCCCGTAGTCCCAATGGAGCTCAGCTAGCAGTTCCTTGGGTTGCCCTTCTCCAAGCTCTAACGCTTTTTTATACTTTTCTTTCGCTTCAAGCAAAAAGTGGTATTCTTCATGAAATCGCCCCAATTGCAACAGGACATTGCCCCAAGCGACCCACGCCTCGAAATAAGAGGGGTTAAATTGCGTGGCGATTTTAAAGTTTTTCCCAGGTAAAAGAAGAGCTTTCTCTTTTCCATCTTCTGAGCCGTATTCGAAAAAAGCGAGTCCCTGGCGGTACCAGATTTGAGGATTCTCCCCATCCAAGTTAGAGGCCGCCTCAAAAAATGATAGAGCATTCAAATTTCCTTGTAACAGCGACATCTCCCCTTGTCCTAGATACCGAAATGCCAATTCTTTTTTTTGATCTTCAGGCCAAAGATCCGCTTCGATAGCCTCTCTCGGGAGAGAGGAGGCCGCTTTGCGGGGGAAGAACCGGGCAAAGATCCGGCGGAGAGGGTTCGCTTGTAAAGTCATATTAGCCTGTTATTAATGGGCGACAAGGAGCGGATTATAAATAAGGGCTTTTTTTTTGCCCAGATCTCTTCTGATCTATTTGGTTATTAGTAATTTACAGGAAAAATAAATCGGATTAATGTAAAAATTTGTTTCTGGTCTATTTTGAGGTCGTTTTATGGCATTTCATCAATTAGATGAAGTGCGATAGGGGTTTTGTATTTAAGAAGTTTATCTTTCAAAGCATTTTGCATTGCAGATAGTTCGATATTGCCGACTCTGACACGACAAGCGGGCTCAAGCGCAGCTTTAGAGGGGGCTACAAAGTGATCGATGGCATCTTTTGGACCTTTTTGCGATCTTTCGCTAAGTCCTGAGGCGTCTATGGGCCAGAGGCATATGCCGCCTCAATGCTAAGCGAAATCTCATCAAAAATATCTCAAAATCTGCTGATCGCTGACTTTGTAGACACCTTCTCAATGGCGGTAGCGTCGGTTTTGCAGGTATAAATTCAGGCCGGCAATAGCCAAGACCCCTGTAAAATAGGCGGTCATAAAGTAGCTTTCTTTCATGGCTCTGCAATGGTAGTCTGCGGCGAATGATTCCTCTCGGTGGGGACAGCTGAGGAAGGTGGTCATGAATTCTGTCACGGCTCCAAAAAGGGCCATTTCTCGAGGAGACAGGTGGCTTGCCACCCTGTGGAATCGGACAGCCGTCTGGCCTATGGATCTTCCGATCCTGCTTCCTGCGTCTTGTGGCAGAATTGAGATGGTATTCATTTTGTGAATTCTCCTCTCTTTGCGGTAAGCCGTTCGATCCCTATCCGGTCTATTTTGAGACCGTTTTTGGGCATTTCATCAATTATATGAAGAGCGATCGGGATTTTGTATTTAGGAAGTTTATCTTTCAAAGCATTTTGCAGAGCGGATAGTTCAATATTGCCGCATACAACGGCGATGGGTCTTTTGCCAAATTCTGCATCATCGATGGGCACTACAACAGCTTCGGTGATATTTGGAAGAGCCAATAATTCTCGTTCGATTTCTTCGGGCTGGATGTTTTCGCCGCCTGAAATGAATTGCCAATCTTTTCGCCCTGTAATAGCGAGTCCTTCTTTGGGACAATAGCGCCCTAGATCTCCTGTCGCGAACCAATCGGCGGGAGGGGGCGCACCTAAATAGCCTTGAAAGAGGCAGGCGCCGCGCACCCAGATTTCTCCCGCTTCATCGATGCGCACTTCGCGCCCCGGCAATGGGTGGCCTAGGTAAGGACTCGGAGGTCTGTGTCGAGCCACAACAAGCGAACCCATTTCAGTGAGGCCATAGGTCACATAGATGGGAAGCTTCTCTGGGTACCTGCCTACAGGAGCCCCGCCGAGGAGGAGACAGCGCAACTTTTTGTAAACGGGGGTGGCCCGGTACAAGTGGGTCGGGATGTAAGAAAGGTGTGTAATGTCTGGGCTATCGTCGAGGACAATCGTCGCCCTAGCGAGAATGGATCGGAACAGAATTCCGATTCCGCCGACATGATAGAGAGGCAGCGAGAGGAGCCACTGGTCGCCCGGTCTCAGATCGAGGGTAGATATAGCGCCGGAGGCACTGGCGATGAGATTGGAAAGGCTGAGGATGGCAATTTTTGGGGCGGCGGTGGAACCCGAGGTGAAAAGAAGGGCGGAGCGCTCGGGAGCTTTTAAAGGGTAGGGGCGTGGAGGAAGGCGGGGATTTAAGGGAAGGATCGAGGCGCCGAGACGCCACACGGCAAAGAAAAGGGCGATGAGGCGGATGCTGGACGGTTCTGCAATGGGAAGGCAGTCGCCGGGACTTAGGCGCAATTCTGTGGTCAATTGATCTGCATACGCATCCAATTCTGCGAAGGTCTGAGATTTGTTTCTGGAAAAGATGGCGAGATGGTTCGGCGCATCGCGAGCCGCTTCTTTTAAGGGGCAATTTGGCATAGCTTGGAGATATTAATGGGGGAATCGGTAAGTTGCCAGGAAAAAAAACCGGAGGAACAGTCGATGGGTTCTGTGAGGATATCGTCTTGCAGGGCACGATAGGTGTCGAGTCCTATGGGAAGAGTACCTTTGGAGAGAGCTGCGATATGGAGAAGTCCGAGGCCCGATTCGTAAGAAGAGCTTAAAACGAGTTCTAAGCCGGGAGGAATCTGCGGAATTTCTCCGATAACGGTCGGTTTAACCACGACGGCTTTCAAAGAGGGGAGCTTTTGCCAAGCCGCTGCATCGCGCACTGATTCGTCGACGGCGATGGGGAGGCCCGTAATGCGAGAAAATTCCATGAGTTCATCGAAAGTGCGCACCGGTTCCTCTAGATATTCGAAATCATTGGGTTTGAAGTGACGGGCAAATTCTAGGGCTTGAGCTAGGGTCCAACTCCGGTTGCAATCGAGCCGCAGGCGATAGTGGCGATGCGTTCGTTGGACGAGGGCGATGGCTTCGTCCAGGGGCAAGTGGCCTAATTTCAATTTGATCGTGGAAAATCCATCTCTTTCTCCTAAAGCGCATAGAGGAAGATGGACCGACTGCAAGGGCCTTTTTGCCGAGCTGAGGCCAAAGCGGACAGAGGGGAGTTTTGGTTGGGCTGTTTCGAGATGGGGCAGAAGGCTCAAGATTTCGGCTTTCGCTTCCTCGAAAGTCTCCTTGCTAAACCCAGGCAGCGGCGCGATCTCTCCCCATCCGTCGTTCCATTGTAGAATCAATCCCTCTCGGGTTTGCCAGTTTCTCGATGCGACGGGAAGGTTGTATTGATAAAGGCGGGTTGTCATAGGGAGCTATTATACATTTTTCTCTTTAAGTATAGATAGAGGAGAATAGCGAATGGCTTTGTTGGTAAAGAAGCGGATCAGAGAATCGGCCCCCCTTTTCTTTGGGGGGCTTCAGATTATTTGCGAGGAATAGAGGGGCAAATTCGTTAAGTAGTTAATTCATTCAGCTTTTCTTGAAAAGCCGACCATGCGCTATTAAATGTTGGTTGATTAACATCGGCTAAGGCGCTGTTATAGTATGGCGATAAAGTTAGTACGTCTTGTGCAGTAAATTGTGGAAATACCAGAGCTGCTGCAAGTTGTCCGTATGCTATGTCTGTCTCAAATTCTTCTCGTTCTGCAGTTCCCGAAGTCAGTTCCTTTGATGTTGAGAGCTGGGAGAGCGTTGTCGCTATAGAATCTGGGCGATTACTGAGGACAGGACTTAAAGGATAATTGGCCGGATTTTGTTGCGCAAGGTGGAGATAACCAATGGATAGATCGCATAACACCTCTCCCGCCGCTTTTAGCATCTGATCAGAATTTCCGTAGGCATGGTCGAGTGGATCCATGTCTAAATTGACAATCTGACGATCTGCTGAACTCAATAAATTTATAGTATCTTCGGGTGTATAGTAGAGAAAATTTTCCCAATACTGTTCCGCATTTGGGCTGTCCCAGTTGGCGATGAGTTGATTTAAGTAATAAATAGACTGTCTAATAGGCGCTCCTTGATCGTTTTGAGTGTTAGTCGTATTAATTGGTGAAATATTACTTAATTTTAGTGTATTAATATGATCCATATATATCCTTTTGTCTTAATTGACTTCATTTATAAATAATTATAATAGTTTTTGTGTAACTATTCAAATATATTCTTTGTTTTCTTGATGATAATAGCGAAATTTTCGATTTCTTAACGAAAACCTTAAATAAGTGAGTGGAAAATGGAAAAATCATCTGGCAGGCCTAGAGCCGGCTTTTTGCAAATGAGAGGCTGGGGGAGCTTTCCCAATGATGTCAAAATTATGGCCGATTGTGGTATAGGAAGTACTATGGTTGATTTTTCAAAGAATATTCACTCTTACGCAACGCCGATAGAAACTGTGCTTTCATTGGGTTCCACTATTGAAGAGGCGCTTGCGGATCTCCGCAAAAAAAAGATCGGACAAAAAATTATCTATTTTTATGTCGTCGATGAGCTGCAAAGACTCAAAGGGGTCGTTTCGACACGGCAATTGATCCTTGCAGAGCCGCATCATAAGGTCGAAGAGATCATGCAAAAATCGATCGTTAAATTGGAGGGTGAGCAAACTCTCCAACAGGCCCTTGAGCTGTTTGCAAAACATCCCCTTTTAGCGCTTCCTGTCGTCGATGATCAGGGGAAATTATTGGGGATGATCGATATTCAGAAAGTGATGGGAGAGTCGGGCGATATCGCCGATGCAAAAACCCGTCTCGATATCTTTCAAATGGTCGGTCTGACTTTGGAAGATAAGAAAAGGCCCTCGTTCCGAAAAGGATACCGCCTTCGGATGCCTTGGCTTTTATGCAATGTTTTCTCGGGAATCATCTGCGCAATTATATCGCGTGTTTTTGAGGTGGTGCTTGCAAAAGTGCTTCTGCTCGCCTTTTTTATTCCTCTTGTTTTGACACTCAGCGAATCGGCTTCGATGATGTCGATGACGCAGAGCCTTCTTTTTCTCCGGCGGCCCCGATTTAGCTGGAAAGTGGCTATAGCTCGCGGCTTGCGGGAGTGGCAATTAGCGGGGCTTTTAGCGATCAGTTCTGGCGTTCTCGTCGGGGCTCTCTCTCTCTTTTGGGGCGATGGATTCATGCCCTCTTTTGTCATTGGAATCGGGATCATCTTCTCGGTCATCATTTCCGTTCTCTTTGGGATTACGATTCCCATCGCGCTTCATAGAATCAAGCTCGATCCAAAGGTGGCCGCCGGCCCCGTTGTTTTAATGATCGCCGACATGCTGACAACGGCTCTCTATTTGTCCTTAGCCTCTTGGTGGCTGCTTTAAGAAGGGCTGGACATTCAATATTGACGATTCTTCACAAAGAGCGTAATTTGTGATTTATGCATTACCAAACAAAATTGTACTTGGCGTTTAGCGGGTTGATCGTAACTACGATCCTTCTCAGCGAAGGTCTTTCCTACAAGGAGACTCGGCAAAAGCTACTCAATGAATTAAGCAGTAAGGTAGTAGGGGTAGCCGCGACAATGGCTCAGTTGTTGGACCGAGATCAGGTAGAGATTGTCGTCAAAGAGGGGAGCGATCAATCCGATGTCTATGATTCATTAGTCCAGAAAATGAGAAATGTGCGCGATGCGAATCGACGCGATGATTTTTTTGTTAAATATATCTACATGATTCGGCCTGATCCTGCAAATGCAAAGCAGTTTATTGTAGTGGCTGATGCAACAGAAGATCCCGCGATTTACATTCCTCCAGGAACAGCCTATCCTGAAGGGGGTAAATTCGGCATTTTGGATCATTTGAATGAGCCCTTTTCTCCTCCTAAGCTCATCGAAGATCGCTGGGGAAAATTTTTGCCTGGATACGCACCAATCTTTGATGCAAATGGAAAGTTTTTGGCTACAATCGGCGTGAATTTATCGGCTGATTATGTAGATCAAGAGGTGAACCGCCTCCTTTTGATCGATTTTTGGACAATGAGCATAGCTTTGATAGCCGGTTTGCTCATCGCGACATTTTTAGCCCATGGAATCAGTCGCTCTTTAAGAACCATTTGCAGTGGAGTCTCGCGTATAGGCCGTGGAGAACTGGAGGCTAGGCTCGATGTACACTCAAAAGATGAATTCGGAGAATTGGCTCTTGAGATTAATAGGATGGCCCAGGGCTTGCAAGAACGGGACAGGCTCAAACTGAATTTTACCCGTTATGTTTCCAAACATATATTGGAAAAGATCCTGGCCTCTGACAAGATGCCAACGCTAGAAGGAGAAAGACGCAAAATTACGGTCCTTTTCTCCGACATCCGCGACTTTACCCATCTCGCAGAATATTTGCCTCCAGAAGAAGTCGTTTTGTTACTGAATGAATATTTAGCTGTGATGCTAGATGTCATTTTTTCCAAAAATGGCACTTTAGACAAATTCATCGGGGATGGCTTAATGGTTGAATTTGGCGCTCCTCTCGATGATTCAGAGCAGGAAATCCATGCAGTGGAGACAGCTCTCGGTATGCATCAGGCCCTTAAAACGCTCAATCAAAAATGGAAAATGGAAAACCGCCCGGAGATTTCAATGGGAATCGGCATCCATACGGGATTAGCTGTTTTGGGGAATATCGGTTCTGAGCATCGGATGGAATACACAGCGATTGGCGATACGGTCAATGTCACCTCTCGTCTTGAGCAGGCTACGAAAGAGCTTAAGGTTTCTATTCTCATTTCAGAGACTACCTGGACTGCCATAAGCACCCGCTATCAGGGCAAATCAATGGGACCTCTGCATCTCAAAGGGAGAATCGATCCCGTCAATGTCTACGCGATTGATTTACCAGAGGAACGGGGAACAAAATAGGACGGTAAACAAAAAGAGCAGAGATGAACTGCCTTGCAATACAGAGATCAGCTCTAAGGGATCGCGGAATCGGAAAGCCTTTTTAATCCAAGGGTACGCTGCGGGCAAGATGAGGGAAGCGGCAGTAATGCTTAGAGGCGATTGATGGAAAAAAACGAGGAGCCACGGGATGGCTGCCGCCGCCGCGATAGCTAGCGTATATTCCCAGCTTCCGAAGGTTCTGCCAAAGCGGACGATGAGTGTCTTTTTATTCGCAGCGCGGTCGCTTTTTTCGTCGCGCAGATTATTGGCAATCAAGATCGAGCAAGAGAGGAATCCAGGGGCGAGACTCGCCAATAGAACCGATCCGTTCAATGTTCCCGTTTGTAAAAAATAGGTGCCGCAAACGGCGACGGGTCCAAAGAAGGTGAATACCAATAACTCACCGAGACCCAAATAGCCCAAAGGCTTTGGTCCGCCTGTATAAAGGACTCCGAACGCGATGCAGAGCGCTGCGAGGAAAAGGCTCCAAAGGCCAGCAATGACCATGAGAGGGATAGCGATCAGAAGTGCGGCGCCAAAGATAGCCAATGTCGCCATCAGCATCGCAGATGGAGCAATCCAACCTTGTTGCACGGCTCTTTTGGGGCCATTGCGCAGGTGGGAATCTGCGCCATTGACAAAGTCAAAATAGTCGTTGGCGTAATTCGTTCCCACCTGAATCAAAAGAGAAAAGAGAAGCGTCAAAACAAAGATCAGGGGCTTTGCATAGGCTGCCATCGAAGCCCCGATGAGGACAGGGCTTAAGCTCGCGATCCATGTTTTTGGCCGTGCCGCCAAAAAATAGGCTTTAAGGGCGCTTGGGGAAGCGGGCGTAATCGGGTTTGCGCTTTTCGTTAAAGGCATTTCGCCCCTCCTGTCCTTCTTCAGTCATGTAAAAAAGCATCGTTGCATTGCCGGAAAGTTCCTGCAGTCCCGCTTGCCCATCGCAATCGGCATTCAATCCCGCCTTCAAGCAGCGGAGTGCAATGGGAGAGTGTTGCAGCATTTCTTTGCACCATTGGACGGTTGTCTCTTCCAATTTCTCATAAGGAACGACGCAGTTGATAAGTCCCATTTCGAGGGCTTGCTGTGCGTTATACTGGCGGCACAAAAACCAAATTTCCCGCGCCTTTTTTTGGCCTACGATACGGGCCAAGTAACTGGCGCCGTAGCCGCCGTCGAAAGAACCCACTTTTGGCCCCGTTTGGCCAAAGATCGCATTATCTGCGGCGATGCTAATATCGCACATCACATGCAATACGTGCCCTCCGCCGATGGCAAAGCCGGCGATCATGGCGACAATCGGTTTTGGGCAGGTGCGCATTTCCCGCTGGAAATCGAGCACATTCAGCCGGTGGGTGCCGTGCAGATCGGCATAACCTGCATCGCCGCGGATCTTCTGGTCGCCGCCTGAACAAAAAGCATCCTTTCCTTCGCCAGTGAGGATGACGACACCGATTTCTGGGTCGTTGCGGGCATCGTTAAGCGCTTGTCTCATCTCTTCGACAGTCATTGGGCGGAAGGCGTTTCTCACTTCAGGGCGGTTGATCGTAATCTTTGCGATTCCCTGAAATTTGTGATATTTGATGTCTTGGTAGGGGCCGCAGGGGATCCATGGAATCATAGAAATATCCTTTGTTGAAGAGCCATAGCCACAGCCTCTGGATTTTCCAGATGAACTGCATGGCCGGCATTGGGAATCAGGATGGTTTTTTTATATAAATGGTGATAGTTCGTATCTCGTTCTCCCGCGAATCCCTCTTCGATTTCGTACCGTTTCTGTTTGCCTGAGCTATAGTGTATTAAGGCGGCGGCTAAATGGGGGATATTCTGCTGTTTGCGCATCGATAAATCGGGTTTAAACGGCTTAAAAAGAGGCTGATCGTACCAGCGATCGAGAAAGTCGTCAATGGGAAGTTCAAAAAGAAGTTTAGCCCAGCTAGCGTCCGCTTCGAGTTTTTTCTGTTTCTCTTCATCGGTCAAAAGTCCCGGATGAGCCGACATTACGGTTAATGAAGCGATTTTTTCTGGATGGCTGTCTGCATATTGCATGGCAAGACGCCCTCCCATCGAATAGCCGATGAGGTGAAAGAGGGGAATATCGATGTCGAAATTTTCTGTAAAGGGGGATTTCCCGTGGCCTGGCAAATCAAGGCCGATGCAGTGGCACGGGGGAAGGAAATCGCAGACGGGTTCCCAGTCGGACGCAGTCCCTAAAAATCCATGGAGAAAAACGAGAGGGATGCCAGCCCCTTTTTTTAGGCAGGTGCGCGCAAGCATGCTGTACTCAACTTCTTTTGGTATTTGTAGTTTTCGACTCGGTCGGTGATCAACTCCACGACAGCAGATTGGCCCGCCTCGAACACTTTTGGTAAGGCATCGAATCCAAAGTAGGGGAGATCGAACATTTGGGCCGCTTTTTCAAAGCGCCAGCTATGGGCTGCTGCGAAAAGAGTTTCAAAGTGGGGCGATGCGGAAATGGGAAGGTGAGAAAATATGCCGCCGCCGAAGTTGTTAGAGACGATCAATACGACCGGATGTTTTGTCTTTTTCAAGAGGGGCAAGGAGTTCAAGTCGTGCAGGCAGGCTTGATCGCCAATGAAGCCAAGCAGGGGCATTTCCTCGGCGAGACCCGCAATCGTGGCGATATTGCCGTCGATCCCCGATAGACCCCGGTTGCCGAAAAAGCCGCGGCATTTTTTGGGAAATAAAAAGTGATCCCCGTCCCGAATCGGCATTCCATTGGCGAGAAAAACTCCATAATCACTAGCCAGAATCCCACTCAAAGAGCGCATGGCGTGGGCTTCTGTAAAGGAACTGTCGTCGATCCAGGGATCTCTATCGAGCTCTTTCCAAGACAAGAGCCACTTCGGATCTGACGACGCCTCGAAGTTTGCGCAAAATTCAGTCGCATCTGCCTGAACCCGCCCTGTCAAAATACGGCCCGAATCTTGTAAAACCGGCCATGGACTCACATGGATGTATTCGGGTTTTATTTTTTTAAGCCATTCGAGCAGCCTTTTCGAGGTGACTCGCTCTCCAAAGTGAAGCACGAGTTCTGGGGTTGGCTTTTCCATCCAATCAAAATGGAGGATTTGCTCATCCGTTGGGAAGAGGCGCGCATTGGACAAAATGTCGGCACAAACCGGCCATTGGAGCCGATTGGCCAACTCCAAGATCGGATGGAGATCATCGGGATGGGGCAATCGCCCAATGACGACAAGTCCTTTTGAGGCGTTTTTTTTTTGTGGACGAGCTCGATGGCTCGGGAATTCCAAATGGATCGGAGCGCCTTCCTTCTGGGAACTGTTGGGAACGTAAAGCGGCTCGCGGAAAGGGCAGTTGATCTGAACAGGGCCTGGAGGATTTTGCCGGGTATAAAAATAGCCTTGGGCGATGGCCGATCGGAAGTACCGTTCGTCATCCAACGAAGAGGGTAAGTCCACTTGCCAGCGAACAAAAGATTGAAAGATTTTTACTTGGTCGGTGGTTTGATTGGCGCTGCAGTCTCTCAGCTCAGCCGGCCGGTCCGAAGTGAGGACAATCAGCGGTGTGCAAGTGTGATGCGCTTCCATGATACTGGGCAGTAAATTGCCCACTGCAGTCCCTGAGGTGGCGATGACCGCCGCAGGCTGCCGGGTAGCTTTGGCAATCCCCAAAGCATAAAACCCGATGCCCCTTTCATCATAATGGACATGGATTTTTGCTCCCCGATGATCGGCCGCTGCCAGAACAAGCGGGGTGCTCCGGGAACCGGGGGCCACGCAAAAGTGACGCACCCCTTGTTGCACGAGTTGGTCGATGATCCAGAAGGCCTCTTTCATGGCCAATCATGGTAGCGCGATTGAAAATTCCCTTACAAGGACAAATTCATTGCGTATAGAGATTCAAAAAATTCTGTCGGATCAGGCTGCGGCGCTCTTCCATAGAAAGATCTGAAAATCGACTCTCTAAATCTGGGATGTTTCCAAATCCCCAGCTATCGGTAGGAGCGATCTCTCCATTTCGACCGTCGTAGATCCGACTGATCACCATATCGAGATTCGAATTGGAGACAACCTTTATACTCTGAGTTTTCAATTCTGCCATCCGCGAAGCATAATTCGGTGAGTCGTGTTTTTGATAGTTCTGACCATGGGGTTGATCCGGATCGACAATCTGTACTCTAAGATGAAATTTCGCTCGAATCTCTGGAGTGAATTGAGAGATCACTTTTTTCAGCGAGCGCAAGCGGCGATTATTGAGAGAGGCAAGCCCGCCATTCGGAAGTGGGACAAGTTCAATCAATGGAATTTTTTGCTGCGTAATTCCTTCAAGGCCACTGAGCAATTCATTTCTATAAGCCGTTTCTAAAGCTTTCATTTTAACGGGACTTTGATTGAAAAATGTCAAAGCATTCACTTTTTTGTGTGTGAATAAGACTTTTGAAAGTTCATTTCCATTCAACTCTCTAATTCCAAATTGGCTTGAAGATGACGAGCTACTAGAAATAGCTGATAAATTAACAGTTGTAGTTAGCGAGTTCAGTGTAATTCCGCCCGCGGTGTAGGAATTTCCCAGGGAGGATTGGGAAGAATGGAGCGAATTTGTCGGAGATTGCAAAGAAGAGGGTGGCCTCGAAGCAGCTAGGCTACTGTCATCGCTATCACTACCGTGGAAAAATTTAGATTTTCCAGGCGCAAGCGGCGGGCTATGATCCATTTCTGTTTTGGGTTTTGCTTGTGTTTGATAAGAGGAGTGAGCTTTCTCAAGCTTGAGTACAGGCGGGCTGCTTGTATCTTCGACGTCGGAAGTCGCTCTAGTCAGCGGGGTAGGTATTCCAAGAGAGAGGTGAAGAGGCATCCGCATCGAGGAAGGAGCGGGAGAACTGGGATTCGATTGTTGAAAATGACGAGCTAGAACAGGAGCGGAAATCCCTTGCACTCTAGATTTCGCTGCGGCCCATGCATAGGGATTATGCTGGTGGGTTGTACTAGAGTTTCCTTGTGGTGATGAACAGATAGGCGAAGCTACTGCACTATTCGCATTTGGCGGTGTAAGGTCCTTCATGTTTTGCGTATTCGCTTCAGCTTCTCTGATTTTTTTTGCCTTTTTCTTGGCAATCGCGGCAGTTTTTTTTGCCGCTTTAGTGTCTTTTTTACTCTTTATCTGGGTCGCTGCCACTTTTTCATCAATTTCGGGGAAGGTGGTTGCAATTTGACTCACCAATTCATGATAGGCTCCTGCATCTGCATCCAAAGCTTGTTGATAGTGCGCCTGTGATTGTTCAATCTGTTTCGCAACTGTTTGGATTCGCTCGCTTTCGTTTGAATTTACAGATTTAACCACTCCACTATTTGCGGTTGCAGTTGGGAGAGTTACCGTTCCTAGGCTTGCTACAGACATAAAATATATTCGCCTTTTTAATTAATGAGATTTTAACATTTTTCTGATTTTCATTTAATCTTAAATAAATTCTGGTAATGCTTGAGATAAATCGGGAAAGGAATTTTGTCGTTTTGGAGAGTGCGGGGGGTGAAACTTAATTTTTAATCTTACTTTGTTAACGTATTTTTCTAGCTTTTTACTTCTTGGGAATAGTCCCCAGTGGCCCTGAGCAATTAAATGGGTTAGACCTTTGGCATCTTCATTTCCATTGATTGATGCGCAGGTCAAATAGCGAGCTGCCTCATCCGACACCTCTGTGCGATGCAGGGGCGGAGAGTCTTTTCCTGTTCGCATCTCAGCGGTAGGTTTAGTTCTCAAGGGAGCGCCCAGCAAAGTGCATCCCACGACAAATTGCACTTTAGCTAGATCTTCCCTACTTAGAAGAGGATTGGAACACTCATTCACTCTGAGACCCTTTGAAAAGCATTGATCGGGTGTCAAAGGAGTGAGAGGGTCGCATTCTGTTTCCATCCAATCTTTGGAAGGAAGTGCTTTGATTTCATGAAAGTCATAAGGGCTAACGGCCTCTTGTACATGCCCTTTTTTGTCGAAAGAAAAGGTTTGCATGGCGACTATATGGATTTTTTCAATGGGAAGCTTTGTGACTGGATCGAGTAAGTCTTTGGATTTAAGATTTTCAAGTTTTAGATAATGGTGAAGATTGGTCGCTTCGTAAGGGTGAAGTTGAGTGGACCCCTTCACGGAAACGGCGGCGAGAAAAAGTGTAGGGATGCTTCTGCGATTCAGAAGTTCTCCCCAGGTTTGTAAGGTGACCGGTTCTCGATCTTCTTTGGGTAAAGAGATCTCGTGCACAGCCCCATTGCAATGAACGCGGAGCTGGATATTGCTGGAAGTGGAGGTCATTTTAAATCACCATTGGGGTCGCCATTGTACAGGTTGCGTTAATTTGTATAAAGGAAAAGTAAAGTCAACTATTTCTTAAAACGGATAAGCCATCCTTCTTTACAAGTCTCCAGCCCTTATGCCATAATCATTTCTCCAAAAAAGGACTATCCATGAAAAAACTCTTCTTTTTACTTCTTTCTCTCTGCGCTTATGCTGACGAACAGTCGATCCAAGCCTATTTCGATTTTATCGAAAAGTATCCGGGATATGTCGCCGAGATAGGCGATGCGTCACAAGGGGAGATTGAGATCATTTTGGATCGAGAGAAAATGCTCTCTATCGAACAATCAATGGGGAGAAAAGTGGGGATGATCTGCAGCGACTCTTTTTGGACATGGATCAACGATGCTTGCAAGTTTCCGTCGGGCAAAACAGGAGTTTACGGGAGAATTCTCCATACCAAATCTGAGGGAAAGATCGACCAGGTGGGAGCTATCGTTATGCCGATTTTGCCCAATGGGAAGATCGCATTGAATTGCAATTACCGGCATGCGACCCGTTCTTGGGAAATCGAATTGCCTCGGGGCGGGACAGAGAAAGGGGAAACAGAAGAAGAGGCTGCGCTGCGCGAAACGCAGGAAGAGACGGGGATGATCGCTGATCGGGTGCTTCTTTTGGGTCGGATTAACCCTGACAGCGGAGTCCAAGCATCGGTGGTTCCTATTTATGCGGCCTTTGTCGCTGAACAGGGGGATGCTGATCGCGAGGACTCAGAGGCGATTGAAGAGATTTTGGCTCTTTCGGTAGGCGAGATTAAAGAGGCGTTTATGAGGGGATTTCATGAGTGTGAAGTCCGTGGGCAGATGCGAAAAGTCCATTTCCGGGACCCCTTCTTGGCTTCAGCGGTGCTCTTTTACGAACTGAAGACTAAATAAATATGCCATCGTAGAGTTTGAGCTTTTGGTCGAGCTCATCCCACTCTGCTTCTGGATCAGAACCTTCGACGATGCCGGTTCCTGAAAAGAGAGTGGCTGTTTTACCTTGTAGTAGGCAGGAGCGGATTCCGACGACCCATTCAGAAGCTTCAGGCGTGGTCCAGCCGATCGCGCCGCCATAAAGGCCCCGCTCGAAGGGTTCGAGTTCTTGGATGAGAGAAAAAGCTTTTTCTTTTGGGGTGCCGCAAAGGGCGGGGGTTGGATGGAGCTGTTGCAGGATTTGGTTGTCGGAGATCGTCTCTTTTAACTTGCCGCTGCAACGGCTATAGAGATGCTGCACATTTTGCGTTTGGTGGATTGAAATGGGGGTAAAACTCAAGGGACCCATGCAAAGAGGGGATAGCGCTTCTTGGAGATAGGCTTGGACGGGGGAAAATTCCCGCAGATCTTTCGGGCTTGTGAGAAGCTGTTTTTTCAGCTTTTCATCTTCATGAAGGGTTCTTCCTCGCCGCCTTGTTCCGGCGACTGCTTCACTTAAGATTTGCCTCCCTTTCCGAACAAAAAGTCGTTCAGGGGTCGCGCCTAAAAATGCACTTCCTTCTGATTGGATACAAAACACAAAGGCGCCTTGTGCTTTTTGTTTGAGCGATGCCGCTAAAGCGAAGGGATCGGGGGCTTCTGAAAGTTCGAGGGTACAGATACGGGCTAGTACGACTTTTTGCAAGTTTTTTTGTCGGATGGCGTCGAGAGCTTTTTCAATCCCGAGAATCCATGTTTCGCGCGAGGGAGAGAAGGTGCGCTTGATCACTTTCGCGCCTCCCGCTTTGGGTAAAACATCTACCCGCTCAAAATCGCCCTTTTGCCCGGCCTCTGAAAAAAAAGGGCGGAAGTTAAACGCGCAATGGGGGGGAGCGGGTTTCCCTTCCCGATCGGACCAATAAATTTTCACGCTTTTTCTCCGATATAGAGCGTGACGCCGCCAAAAGCCATCGGAATCCGGCGCAAGTGGGTAAATCCGGCTTTTTGCATGAGAGAAGAAAAATCTTTCCCGGAGGGAAAGTGCTCAATCGTCTGATTGAGGTAGCGGTAGGCGGCTGGTTTGCGAGAGAGGAGGCCGCCAATTCGGGGAAGGAGATGGCGTAGATAGAAGAGATAAAACCCCCGAATGGGTCTTGGAGGGAGTGAAAACTCTAAAATCAGACAACGCCCCGAGGGTTTTAAGACCCGATAGATCTCTTTTAAGGAACAAACAGGGTCTGTCACATTGCGGATGCCAAAAGAAAAGGTGGCTGCATTGAAATTTTCGTTGTTGAAGGGTAGCTTTTCTGCGTCGGCGCGAATGCAGTTTGCTCGAGAGCCGAGCTTCCTCTTTGCGATTTGAAGCATCTCTGTGCTCAAATCGATACCAGTGATTGAATCAATTGAGGCGCCGCTTTCTAAAAGGGCCAAGGCTTGATCGCCTGTGCCTGTCGCTAGGTCCAAGATTTTGAGGTGGTTCAGTGAGGGGAGATGTTTAGCGACTTGCTTGCGCCACCGTTGATCCATTCCTAGGGACAGAATTCTATTAATACGGTCATAAGTAGGAGAAATCTGGTCAAACATTTTCCACACTTCGCCTCGGGGAGGATTGGACGGGAGCGATTTTCTTCCAAAATGGAGGTGCGCGGCGAGGAGGCCTGCTGTCATGAAAAACATCAGCTTGCCCTGCTGAAAGAGAGTCGGATAGAAATCACAGCCACCAATGAAAAGGAAGAGGATAAAAATGGATGTCAAAGTAGCTGTTTCCAGAGTCAGAGTTGTTCGAGCTGCTGCCCAGAAAAGCGCCCCGATGAAGAATAAAAAGGCGAAGAGAGAAATAAGGCCCGTTTCGCAGGCGAGAAAAAGATAGATATTGTGGGGTCCTGTATTTGGGTCTGCGGCGGGAGTTAAATAAGGGGCCGAATGCTCAGAAAATTGATTGAAACCGAGGCCGAAAATGGGGTTTTCTTTGATGATCTCGAAAGCGATATGCTGGTAGGTAATTCGCCCTTGATCAGATCCTTTTGCCAATGTTTGGGAATAATTCACTACCCCTCCGCGCTGAACAAACTGGTCGTACAATAAAAAGGTAGAGATAGTTACAGAAAGAACGACAAGAAGAGCTAGAAGGCGGGTAGCGCGATCTTTGATGCCGTTTTTGTAGAAGATCAGTCCAAACCAGACGAGTGTAGCGAGAGCCCAACCAAAAAGCGCTGAGCGAGAAAAGGTCGTACACATCGCAAAGAACTGGAAGGGGAGTGTGAGACCTAAAAAAAGTCTCCATTTCTTAGCGCGCATGAAGAGGGCGCAAGAGGTTAAAAGAGATAGGGCTAAAAATCCTCCGAGGACATTGGAATGGGGTAAGGTGCCCGATGTTCGAGTGATGGCATATTTATGAGATGAAACCCGATCAAAAATCCAACGAGTTCCGTTAGGAGAAAGAAAATGAGAGAAGGATCCCGATTCGCCCAAAAGACGGAGTCCTAAAGGAGCTTGCTGAAAGTATTGAGTGATTGCGATGGCTGTTTGAAAGAGGCTTGCGATGACTAAAGTCCATAAAATAAGCCGCGTGATTTTGTTTCGCTCTTCCTCATTAAAAGCATGCGCCAGAAAGGAAAATAAGGCGATGGGAGTGAGGAGTTGGAGGAGGCGAATGTAGGGAATTGGGTAGGTCGCAAAAGGAGATGCAATAATAGAGGTGATGGCACAGAAAAAAACAATCCAAAGGGCATTCCCGAAAAACCGCTTCAGCGGAATCCGAAACCCGAATAGTCCTAAAAATAACAAAGCGAGAGATATCAGGTCAGAGACATAAAAATAGATCTTTTTGTCGTACTGGGATGAAACCGCGACCCCTTCCGGAATCAAGGTGAGTGAGAAAAAGCGAAAGAGCTTATCGTACTTGTGCTCGATCGGGATGGCAAAGGCGAGCAGCGCTAATAAAAGCGCTGCTGCCCAGAATTTCTTTTTTTGCATTCACCGAGAATGCCGCTTCCTCTCGTTTTCGGTCAAATAGAGTTTTCTCAAACGGATGAAATTCGGCGTAACCTCGACGAGTTCGTCATCGGCGATATAGTCGATCGCTTGTTCTAACGTAAATTTGCGCGGCGGTGTCAGGATGATGTTCTCATCGCTGCCTGCGGCGCGGATGTTCGTCAGCTGCTTCGCTTTCGTTGCATTGACGATGAGGTCGTTGTCTCTCGATTGCTCACCGACAACCATCCCTTCATAGACTTCGTCGCTTGGTTTTACGAAAAGAGTGCCCCGTTCTTGCAAGTTGAAGAGCGCATAGCCATTCGCTTTTCCGCCGCTGTTGGAGATGAGGACACCGCGTAAACGGCCAGCCATATCTCCTTTCCAGGGAGCAAAGACCTCAAAGATCGAGGTCAGAACGCCTAGGCCCGATGTGCGGGTCAAGAAGTCGTTCCGATAGCCCATAAGACCCCTTGTCGGGACGAGAAATTGCATGGTCGTCAATCCGTGTTCGGATGTTTCGAGGCTGCGCATTTCTCCTTTTCGACGGGAAAGGTCATCGATCACTGTTCCTGAGAAACTTTCGGGAACTTCGATGTGAACTCGTTCCATAGGCTCTAATATGACGCCATCCACTTCCTTCGTAATGACTTTGGGTTTGGAAATGGCCATCTCATACCCTTCGCGCCGCATCGCTTCAATCAAAACAGCCAAATGGAGTTCGCCGCGACCACAGACTCGAATGGCGTCATCGCGATTCGGAATCTCTTCAATCTTCAACGAAATGTTGGCCCGCTTCTCTTTTTGCAATCGGTCGCGGAGCTTATTCATCGTGACGTGCTTGCCATCGCGTCCGACAAAGGGACTTGTATTGACCATGAATTCCACCGAAACAGTGGGTTCTGCCAAGGTAATCGGCGGCAATTGGACGATTAGAGTCGGGTCGCAAAGCGTATCGCCAATCTCGATATCTGGGATGCCTGAAAGGCTGACGATATCGCCGGCACCTGCATCTTGGATTTCGATTTTTTTCAGGCCGAGGTGTCCCTCGATCCGAACAATCTTGTGCGAAGTGTGATTGCCATTTCGGTCGACGCGGGTCACCATATCGTTTTTGGAGATTTTTCCTTCCAAAACTCGCCCGCAAGCCTGCCTTCCAACATACTCGTCGTAACTTAAGGTGGCTGCCTGCATCAAGAAGGGCAATTCTAAATTGCCTGAGGGAGCCGGAGCCGCCGTTAAAATCAACTCAAAGAGCGGCGTCAAGTCTTTTGGAGGATCGCCTATCTTTGCGATCGCATAGCCATTGAAGCCGGAAGCGTAAATGTAGGCGAAATCGAGCTGTTCGTCATTGGCGCCCAATTCCATGAAGAGGTCAAAGGTTAAATTGAGCGTTCTGTCTGGGTTGGCGTGAGGACGGTCGATTTTGTTGAGGACGACAATCGGCCTGAGGCCCATCTTCAGCGCCTGAGAAAGGACGAAGCGGGTCTGCGGCATCGGACCTTCCTGCGCATCGACGAGCAAAAGAACGCAGTTGACCATTCCAAGGACCCTTTCCACCTCGCCTGAAAAGTCAGCGTGGCCCGGAGTGTCGATGATGTTGATCTTGAAGTCTTTATAGAACACACACGTGTGTTTCGCGAAGATGGTGATGCCCCGCTCTTTTTCCTGGTCATAGCTATCCATGACCCGCTCGGGGACTTTTTCATGTTCGCGAAATATATTCCCCTGTTTAAGGAGGTTGTCGAGAAGGGTTGTCTTCCCGTGGTCGATATGCGCAATGATCGCAATGTTTCTAATTTTTTCTGGGTCGTGCATAATGGGTTTGAGTTTAAACGATAAACTATTTAATTTCTACAGAATTTCTCCTTGCGTTTAACCTAAAAAATGACCTATGATCGTGGCACAAGTTTGAGGAATCAATAAAATGTAACCGTTCTGGCCTTGAGAGGACCTGTGAAAGAAGTCGAAGATAAAACATATCCTCAAGAGGTGGAATCGCAGACTGGGCATATTGACGATGTGCTCAAAGAAAAACTTGAAAAGGCATTCCATAAGCAGACTTCTAAAGTACGCCTTCACGATATCGCCAAAATCGCCTGTGAACATTCTCCCATCGACCTAGCTTACGCGGCGTCTCACCTTCCTCCCAATGTCCGCCCCGTTCTCTATGAAAATCTTCCCAGTCGCGATGATAAGATCAAATTCCTCGTCAATACCGACAGCGATACGCGCCTGACCCTCTTTCGCCATCTCGATGACATCGAATTAAAGAAAATTTTCGAGCGAATGCCCACCGATGAGGCTGTTTGGCTCGTCGAGGATATGCCTGAGCGGCGCTTTCGCCGCCTCATGGAACTGATTGATTCCAAAAAAGCGAATCGGATCCGAGAGCTGAAGCAGCACAGCCGCAAAAGTGCGGGAAGGCTCATGACCTCCGAGTTCTTTGCCTTCACCATGGACATGACCATCGGGGAGGCTGCCGTCTACATTCGAGACAATCCGCGGATCGATTTCACGAAAGGGATCTTTATTCTCAATCACGCAGGGGAGCTGCAAGGGTACGTTCCCGCCCGCAATATGATGATCAATCCCGACTCGACTCCGCTGCGACAAGTCATGCGTCCCGTGCTGCACAAGGTAACGGTTGATGCCACGCGCGAAGAGGTCATTGATATCGTCGAGCGCTATAAAATTTCCTCTCTTCCCGTCGTCGATATCGACAATGAGCTGATTGGCGTCATTGCTCACGAAGATATTGTCGAGGCGATGGAAGACCTCGCCGATGAGACGATCGCCCGGATGGCGGGTACCAATGAAAAATTCACTTCCCACGACCCCATCCTCAGACGCTTTTTAACCCGCGCGCCATGGCTCCTAGTGACCCTCATGGCAGGTCTGATCAACGTAGGCGTCATGTCCTCCTTCCAGAAGCATGAAGGTGGCGTCCTGACATTCGCACTCTTCTTCGTTCCTCTCATCAATGGGATGTCGGGAAACATCGGCCTCCAATGCAGCACTGTCTTAGTCCGCAGCATGGCGATGGGAGGGCTTTCGGTCGGCAACCGGAAGGACACGTTGATTAAGGAGCTTTGCAGTGGTCTTTTCACGGGGGCGATTTTTGGTGTGGGGTGTGGACTCATCATTTATCTTTTAGGTCTCGTCACTGCGGGAGCTCTCGGTTCTCCGACTCCTGTCGCCGTCGCAGCGATCGTGAGCCTGGGTCTTATCGGCGGCTGCTTTGCAGGAACCTTCCTCGGCGTCTTTTCGCCCCTCTTCTTCTCTCGCATCGGCGTCGATCCAGCCGTCTCGGCCGGCCCCATCGTCACCGCATTCAATGACTTCCTTTCCATGACGATCTATTTCGTCATCGCCTGGGGCGTCAGCACCTTGTTTTTCTAATCTTTTCTCCGAATGTGAGTAAAAGTTTTTTTCTCTATTTTTTTCATTGAATTTTTGCCTCGAATTCCCTATTCTTGGAGTTTGAGCGTTACCCTATGAAGTCCCGTACACCTAGAAACTATTGTGGCACTGAAAATCCCATCAAAAAGATGAGCGATTTGTTGCCTGATCTGTTGACTCAGCTGGGACGGAAGGCGGGAGATCCAAGAGAGGAAATATTCCGATTTTGGTTTGAACTCATGGGAGAGAAGATGGGTCCAATGACCGAGCCTGTATCCCTCGCAGATGGGGTCTTGACCGTGAAAGTAAAAAGTTCTACTCTCTACAGCTTACTTGTGACGCATGAAAGGCCGCGTCTTTTGAAACGGCTTCAAGAGAAATTCTCGATTCGCAATCTCATATTTCGGGTCGGGTAAAAAAGAGATAAGGCATGACGACGATGACTGAAGAACATAAGTACGACGCCAGTTCGATCACTGTATTGGAAGGTCTCCAAGCGGTGCGCGAGCGCCCCGGAATGTACATTGGCGACACTCACACGAATGGGCTCCATCAGCTCGTCTATGAGGTCGTCGACAATAGCATCGATGAGGCGATGGCAGGTTACTGCACGCAGATCATCATCTCCTTGCACCCCGACGGCGGCGTAACCGTCGAGGACGATGGCCGAGGAATCCCGATCGAAAGACACGAAAAAGAATCGGCTAAACAGGGTAGAGAAGTCACGGCGCTTGAAGTCGTCATGACAATTTTGCACGCTGGCGGTAAATTCGACAAAGGCACTTATAAGGTCTCGGGCGGCTTGCACGGGGTCGGCGTATCATGCGTCAACGCATTGTCCAAGAAGTTGGTCACGACCGTTTACAAGAATGGCCATGTCTATGAAATGACCTTCGAACGGGGTAAACCTGTAGGGGAGCTTAAGAAACTCGGCACCACGACAAAACGGGGGACAAAAGTCGCTTTCTGGGCCGATGAGAAGATTTTTTCCGTCACCAGCTATGATTACGATATTTTATTAAAACGCCTTCGAGAATTGGCCTTCTTAAATAAAGGGATCACGATCTTGTTCCAAGATGAACGAGATCCAAATCGGGAACCGGTTCGGTTCAATTATCAAGGCGGCCTTTCCTCATTCGTCTCTTATTTGAACGAAGGGAAAATTCCCCTTTTCCCCAAGCCAATCTACTTCCACGCTGTGAAAGAAGGGCACGATGGCCCTGTCGAATTTGAAGTAGCGATGCAGTGGAACGATACCTATACGGAAAACATTTACACCTACGTCAATAATATCGCTACGCGCCAAGGTGGAACGCACTTGACTGGATTTTCGACGGCTCTGACTCGTGTCCTCAATAATTACATGAAAGGACACACCCTTCTCAAAGGGGATAAATTATCGGTCACCGGCGATGATATGCGCGAAGGATTGACTGCAGTCATTTCAGTAAAAGTTCCAAATCCCCAGTTCGAAGGGCAAACCAAGCAAAAACTCGGCAATAATGAAGTGGCAGGAATTGCGCAAGTCATTGTGGGTGAGGGGCTTACTGTTTATTTGGATGAAAATCCCTCGATTGCCAAATTGATCGTTGAAAAGGCGCTCATCGCAGCGCAAGCTCGCGAAGCAGCGAAAAAAGCGCGTGATTTGACGCTCAGAAAAACAGCGTTAGATGGAGCGCGGCTGCCGGGGAAATTAGCCGATTGCCAGGAGCGAGATCCGGCGCTCTGCGAGATTTACATTGTTGAGGGAGATTCTGCCGGAGGCTCGGCCAAGATGGGCAGAGATCGGAGATTCCAGGCGATTTTGCCGATCCGAGGTAAGATCCTCAACGTAGAAAAAGCGAGAATTCAAAAGATTCTTCAAAATACGGAAGTGTGTTCCATGGTCGCTGCTCTGGGCTGCGGCATCGGCATAGAGAATTTTAACTTAGCGAAACTCCGCTATCACAAAATCATCATCATGACTGACGCCGACGTTGACGGCTCTCACATCCGCACCTTGCTCCTCACTTTCTTCTATCGCCATATGCCGGCTTTGGTCGAGAATAACTTTATTTATATCGCACGGCCGCCTCTCTTCAAAGTGACCCGCAAAAAGGTGAGCCAATACATCCATTCAGAACGGGAAATGGACGAATACCTGCTTCGGTTGGGATTGAGCGACATCACGGTCCGTAGAGCTGGTTCTGAGAACTCTTACGATAAAGAACAGACCGAAAAGCTGATGGAACTCATCATGGAAGGAGAGATTTTCATCAGTTCAATTGAGCGGAAGGGCATCTCTTTCCGCGATTTCATCGCTGCAAAACAAGACGAAAAGTATCCCCAATATCAAGTGGCCATCGGCGATAAGCCTCAGTTCATTTATACGGAAGCTGATCTGATCGATCTCAAAAAAGACAACGAAGAAGCGCAGCGCCGCACGCATGAGGAAACTCTCGCTTCAATTCCCGTTGAAGAAGTGACTGAGGAGATGAGGACGTTCGTTCCAAAAGCGCTTGCCTTTATGGAGCTTTACGATGTCAATCGCTTCATCGGGTTGCATGAAAAACTCGCCGCTTTCCAACTCAAGCTCGACCACTACCTCATTGCCGACGGAGATCTCTTTGAGATCGTCGAAGAGGGGAATAAGGCGACGATGTATTATACACTGCGCGAATTGATCGATGCAGTCCGTGCTAACGGTCGCAAGGGCGTCGAAGTACAGCGCTACAAAGGTCTTGGAGAGATGAACGCCGACCAGCTTTGGGAGACGACGATGAATCCAGCGGTGCGCACATTGGTCAAAGTGACCTTGCCAGACGCTATTGCCGCCGACCGGATGTTCTCGATGTTAATGGGCGAGGAAGTTGAACCCCGCCGCCTCTTTATTGAAACACACGCGCTTTCTGTTAAGAACTTAGATATTTAAAGGTTTGCATGTCGTATACAAAAGATGAAGTGATTGTCCCGCGCAATGTCGAAGAAGAGATGAAGGAGAGTTACCTTCGCTATTCGATGTCGGTCATTATCTCACGCGCTCTTCCCGATGTGCGAGACGGCCTTAAGCCCTCGCAGCGGCGCATTCTTTATGCGATGCGGCAGTTGAACCTCACACCCGGCGCTAAGCACCGTAAGTGCGCCAAAATCTCCGGCGATACCTCGGGCGACTACCACCCTCACGGCGAAACGGTGATCTACCCCACTTTGGTCCGCCTCGCGCAAGACTGGGTCATGCGCTATTGCCTCATCAATGGACAGGGAAACTTCGGATCGATTGATGGAGACCCACCAGCCGCGATGCGTTATACCGAAGCGCGCCTTACTACTGCGGCCATGGCTTTGATGGAAGACCTCGACAAAGAAACCGTCGAGATGGTTCCCAACTACGACGAGACTAAGGACGAGCCCACTGTTTTTCCCGCTAAATTCCCCAACCTTCTCTCCAATGGCTCCTCCGGGATCGCCGTCGGGATGGCGACGAACATTCCTCCTCACAACCTTCTCGAGCTGATCGAAGCCATTCTTCTCGTTCTCGACAACCGGAATATAACGATTGACGAAATCATGAAAGTGATGCCTGGCCCCGATTTCCCGACAGGGGGAATTATCTGCGGCTATCGCGGAATCAAAGAGGCTTATCACACGGGTAGAGGTAAGCTGATTTTACGCGCTGCAATGCGCACCGAAGATCTCCCCAATAACCGACAGCAAATCGTCGTCGATGAGGTCCCTTATAACGTCAATAAATCGCGCTTGATCGAACGGATCGCCGAATTGATCAACGAAAAAGTCCTTACAGGCATTTCCGACATCCGCGACGAATCGGATAAAGACGGCCTCCGCATTGTTCTTGAACTAAAACGGGCCGAAATCCCCGACGTAGTGATCAATCAGCTCTATAAGAATAGCGATTTGCAAATCACCTTCGGCTGCAACATGCTCGCTCTCGACCATGGCATGCCCCGCACGATGAACATCAAACATTTTATGACGGCCTGGATCGACCACCGGATGGAAGTGATCCGCCGCCGCATCCGCTTTGAGCTCGCCAAAGCTGAAGCCCGCGCCCATATTTTGGAAGGCTATCTCAAAGCTCTCGATCATCTCGACGAAGTAGTCAGAGTGATCCGCGCCTCCTCCAACCGCGATGCAGCCCGCACAGAGCTGATGATGCGCTTCGGCCTTTCTGAAAGACAAGCCAATGCTGTCCTCGATTTGCGCCTCTATCAGTTGACCGGATTAGAAGCTGAAAAGATCGATGCTGAGTACAAAGACCTGCTCGCAAAAATCGCCCATTACAAAGCCGTTCTTGCCTCAGAAGCCCTCGTTCGGGGCATCATCCGCGAAGAACTCGAAGATTTGCGCAAAGGACATAAATCGGAACGGAAAACCAAGATTGTCGCCGCCGAAGGGGAATTCGCGATGGAAGATCTGATCGCTGACGAACAAGTGGTGATCGCCCTTTCCAATGACGACTATATCAAGCGGATGCCTATCGACACATTCCGCGAACAGCGCCGCGGAGGGGCTGGCGTCATCGGCATGGAAATGAAGAAAGAAGCCGATATTCTCAAGAACATCTACGTCGCATCGACCCACGACTATCTCCTTATCTTCACAACCCATGGCCGTTGCTATTGGATGAAAGTATGGCAAATCCCCGAAGCAGGCCGCCGCACTAAAGGGCGCCCCATCATCAATCTCCTTGAAGACTTACGCGAAAACGAAAAAGTCGCTGCGATTCTCCGCGTCAGAAACTTTGAAGAAGAAGGCGCTGCGATCCTCCTCGCTACAGTGAAAGGAGTCGTCAAAAAAACAGAACTCTCCGCCTTTAATAATCCCCGTCGCAAAGGTGTTTTCGCCCTCAACATCGACGAAGGAGACGAACTATTCGCTGCACGCGTGACGAGACCGACGCAGCAGATCATGCTCTTTACCCGCAACGGCATGGCGGTTCGCTTTGACGAATTGCTCGTCCGCGCTGTTGGACGTGTCGCTCGCGGTGTCCGCGGAGTCACCCTCAAAAATGAAACAGACAGAGTCGTTGGTTGCGAAGTGGTTAACAACGAAGATTCGATCCTCGTTGTGTGCGAAAACGGCTTTGGCAAACGATCTAAAGTCGATGATTTCCGCCAGACCAACCGCGGCGGCGTCGGCGTCCGCTCCATCATTACCTCAGAGCGCAACGGCCACGTAGTCGCAGCTCTTAGCGTGACCGATTCCGACGGAGTTCTCCTCATGTCTGCCGAAGGACAAGCTGTCCGGATCCCCATGCGCGATGTCCGCGTCATGGGCAGATCTACCCAAGGCGTACGCCTCGTCAATCTGAAGGAAAAAGACGACCTCGTCGTCGGTGCCCAGAAAATTGAAGCCGTAGCAGAAGAAGTGGGTGAAGTTAGCGATATTATTGTTACGTAATTAGATGTTTTTTAGGTTGTTGAATTAAAAGTCCTTCTTTTTTATTATGCTTATAAAAGAGATGGGGTTTTATGGAGTTGTATAATAATTTAAATTTCGTCAGCAAGTCTGCTTACGTAACCGCGGCATTTCCGAATCAAGAAATTATTGATTATATCGAAGGGAACTTACCGCAAAGCGGGTATCTCCGGAAAACGGAAGATGGTTTTGTCTATTTGGACGTCGATGACGACTATATCTACAAATTAAATCATTTAATTACGGCCAAAGGATTTGAGCTGCCTCCCTATTTTAACTGGACGATGGCTGTCGGCGCTCATATCACCGTCATGACCAAAGAAGAATCATTAAAATATGGAATTGATGAAATCGAAGAGATTGGGCTGCAGGTCCCATTCAAAGTCAAAGAATGTCAGGTGGTCCATCCGCCCAGCTTTACGGGCGTAGAAGAAGTCTGTTTTATCACCGTTGAAGCGCCCGAGCTCGATGCGATCCGGGAGAAATATGGATTGCCGCCGGCTCTTTATGATTTTCACATCACCATCGGCGTGAAGCGTTATGATGCCTTTGCTATTTAAAGGGTTGCTTTGGTTATATAGTTCGTTTTTGCTTAGCTTCCGTAACATGCTCTGCGTACGCAGAAAAATAATAAACTCCGACAAGCTCTTCTGAATGAGATTTGAGAAACACCCGTGAGAGAGCTCTCAAATCTGTCCACTTTAGTTCTGGTCGACGAAGAGTTGAGATTGCGTGATAAAGATTAAAACCGTCGATGAAGGAAATAACGCGTTGAGGAGACGTGACTACCTGAGAAAAACAGGTCACGGGCCGGAGCCCGTGACTTCCGCATGGGATCACCATGAGGGACTATGCCTTCATAGTAATGAGTTACAGCATTTTCTGTAAACGAAAAATTGGGAATGTAGACATCTGTTCACTGTGATCTGGATTATGCAAAATGATTTGTCTTTAGGTTGATGAATGGGTTATGCTTGATCAGATATGAGACCCATTCTAGAGCAAGGCCTTTTCATCACTTTCGAGGGAGGGGAAGGCGCTGGCAAAACAACATTGATCGAAGAGATCGCGCGTCAGCTCGGGGCTGAAGGTTACACCGTTCTTAAGACGCGTGAGCCCGGCGGAACCAAAATTGGCGAGCATATCCGCGCCCTTCTGCTCCAACACACCGAGCCCGTTTCTCCTTACGCTGAGCTATGCCTTTTCCTCGCCTCCCGCGCGCAACATATCCTCGAAGTGATCGGCCCTGCATTAGAGGATCGCAAAATTGTTTTGTGCGACCGGTTTAATGATTCGTCGATCGCTTACCAAGGAGCTGCTCGCGGCTTAGGGATGGAAAAGGTCGCTGAGTTTTGCGAATTCGTTTCTCAAGGACTGCAGCCCAATTTGACTCTCTACCTCGATATCGAGCCGGAATTGGGCTTAAGCAGAGCCGCCAAAATCCGCGCCCAAGATCGGATCGAATCGGAAACAGTCGCGTTTCACACAAAGATCCGCGAAGCCTATCTGAACATTCATAGAGCCAATCAAAAGCGGTTCCGCCTCATCGATGCCACGCTTTCTCCAGAGCGCGTTTTTCAAGAGGCGATGAAAATGGTCCATCCGCTATTATCAATGCATGTTTGAATCGATTGCCGGCAACGAGCCGATCAAAGCCTATTTGACCAAAGCCCTTAGGGAAAACCAACTGCCCCAAACATTGCTGTTTGGAGGCATGGACGGCATTGGAAAAAACCTTTTTGCAAAAGCTATCGCAGAGCGGCTCCTCGGCTCTGATCGCTCGCCCGATCTCCATTTCCTCGCTCCAGAGGGAAAGAGCGGGTTGTATGCAATCGATACGCTGCGCGAGATGATTGATAAAGAGCACTCAGCCCCCTTCGAAGCTCCAGGAAAGGTGTTTATCCTCGCTGATGCGCAGCGGATGCAGCCAGCCAGCGCCAATGCGCTCCTCAAAACATTGGAAGAGCCAACGCCCGATACGACCTTCATCCTCCTCACAAGCGCAGCTCACGAGCTGCTGCCTACCATCCTTTCCCGCTGCGTGAGCCTCAGCTTCCAGCCTTTAGAAGAAGAAGCCATTGCCGCCCTTTTGACCGCCAAGGGACATCCCACCCGCTTTGCCAAACTCGCCCACGGCTCCGCCGGCAGGGCTTTTGAACTCGCTGAATGCCCCGAACTGGAAGATCAAAGAAAAATTTTATTTGAGATTCTAGGAGAGAGACCTCCTTATTATGTAATTTCCTCTCAGTTAGAAAAGCTGGAAGAGGGGATTGAGGAGCAGAAAGAGGAAGACCCCGTCAAGGCCAGCCGCAGAGCCGAGTACTTGTTTATCTACATCCTCATGTGGCACAGAGACCAACACCTCAGAAAGCTCGAGGCCCGTCCCGAACTTCTCTTCTTCCCCGAAGAGCCAGTCGCTAAAAATTTCTTGAATTTACGGGTCATCGAAAAGTCTGTCGAAGAAGCTCGCCTCGCTTATCAGAGAAATATTAAATTGTCTGTTTGTATTAAAAGTGCGATTAATATATAATATTTATAAAATTAACTTAATGGTATAAATATGGCAGCACTTACGCCTGTCCCACTTACTTTTCAATCTATTAGCGATCGCAATTTTGCTGATGACGAGATTCCTCCTGAGTTGGGTCGTTCCTCTTCTACAGCTTCAACTTTAACTCCCTCAAGTGCGAGTTCTTCTTCCTCACATCCAAGGACTTCTAGTTTACGGCTCCGCTCTGCTTCAAGCTGTGAGGATTGCGCGTTCGTACGTGTACAGAATAATGAACAAATAGATGATTTGAATAAAAGATTAAATCAATTTCAAGAAATGATTAGCGATCTTAATAGTCAATTGAGTGCTTCTGAGTCCTCTAGAAATGATATTAAAAATGAAATTGATAAGTTGAGTTTCCAAAATAAACAGGGCAAACAGGAATTAGAAGCTCGGTTGACAACGGCGAATACAAAGATACTCGACCTGCATAGAGAAAAAATAGATTTAAGCAGCCGGTTGACCGAGTTAACAAATCTAGTAGCAAAATTGACTGCGGAAAATGGAACATTGAAACAGGAAAATAAATGGTCAGTAACCGATTTAAAACAGGAAAGAGAAAGTAACGGGGCTCTTCGCATCCAAGAGCGGAATAAGTATTATAATGACACTGAGGCTCAAGGACGTCGGATCAATGAATTGATGATATATATATTGAGCAAAGGCTGGCCGATACCACCAGGTGAGGGGTATGGTCCCTCAACCAATCCACCCGTGCCTCCCTGTACAACTCTTTATAAGGGAAGGTTAATCCTGCTGCAAAATGAGATCGCAACAGAATTACAAGGTACTATTTCTGATCATTATAAAGACAATTTAGATGCTCTTTTTTTGAAAATCGGACAGTTTACTATAAGCCCCCTTATAACTCGTGACGATTTCGACAGGTTTAGCCGCGAATTCCAAACAGTCTTGAAGACAAAACACGATGTATGCAGCTCATCTTCTTCATCGAGCTCAAGCAGTTCTTCTTCTAGTTATGTGTTGTCTCAAAGTTTGCCGGCAGCCCCCCTTTCATCAAGTAACAGTAATTATCGAGGGAAGCTGACAACTCTGAAAAATAAAATAAATACATTGAAGGAAGGTCATCCTTCTTGTGTTTATGGTCTGAATTTACATGCACTGAATCAGGAAATCAAAGCTGTTATGCACAAGCAGATAATAGATACTACAGACTATCATCCGCTCGGTCAGAGGTTTCAAGAAATCAAAAAGGCGAGAGACTGTTCAGTAGAAGATCATCCAGAAATCACTCGTCCTGCGAAAAGACAAAAGAAAGAAGAAACGACTCAATCTTGATTGATATGCGTCGTCTGGCGCATCTCTCATCTTGTCTAAAATTAGATTTTTGCGCAGCATACTCTATATGCGGATCTTTAATTTTACACTTCTCGGGTTCCATTTTTGTGTATTCACAATGGGTCACTCAGAGAATCCTCATTCTATTGAGCCTTGTGTTACACAAGCGTTTGTGTCTAAGGCTGCAATAGATGCAATTTTAGCGCCGAAACTCAAAGGGCTTTTCTTTTCAGGCCCCAATCAAAAATCAAATTCAACTGCAGAGGGAATTGTAGTTCAAGGCATTTCTCTCCCTGATAAAAAGGGTTTCTATAAAGAAATCTGCCCGTTTTTGGGAGAATCAATAACGATGGATAGATTGGAAGCGATCAGGCAGAAAATCATTCGCTACTACAAAAGCAATGATTTCCCGGTCGTTGGAGTATTCATTCCCGATGGACAGGATATCTCGGCAGGAAATGTCCATTTTATCATTCTCGAAGGGAGATTGGAAAAGATCGAAGCGAGTGGGGCTCGCTGGTTTTCCAATCAAAAAATAGCTGATAAAATCCGGACAAAGCCCGGAGAAACCATTCAATGGACGCGGATGCATTCCGATTTAGAATGGATCAATACCAATCCTTTCTACAAAACAACTCTCGTTTTCGAACCGGGAGAAACTCTGGGTGAAACCAATGTGCAGTTGCTCACAGAAGATCAATTTCCTCTTCGCACTTTTGCAGGGTATGAAAACACAGGAAATATCATTGCCGGCCCTTCGCGCTATTTAACCGGGTTTAATTGGGGCAATGCGTTTGGATTAAACCATCAGCTCAATGGTCTTTTTTTCACGGCCCCTTCTATCGATAAATGCTGGGGAGCTGTCGGAGGTTACATCATGCCTCTTCCCTGGCGGAATATCCTTCAGGTAAATGGAGCCTATACCCGCGCTAGACCAAATATTGGGGAAGGTCTTGATATGAATGGGATTGCCTGGCAAGCCTTAGGGCGCTATTGGGTCCCTTTTTATACGCTGAATCTCAACCATCAAATTGCCGTTGGCTATGATTTTAAGCGGACGAATAACTTCCTCAATTTTGCGAACACCTTAATTTTTAGCCACTTTATCGATGTTTCTCAATTTGTTCTCGAATATGAAGGCATCTTAGCCAACTCCATAAGCAATACCTCTTTTAATTTAACTTTTTATTTGAGTCCGGGAGGGATGACCCCCTATAACAAAGATCCATTTTTTGCTCAGGACAGGCCAGGAGCTACTAGCAATTATATCTATGGAAAACTCCGCCTCGATGAGATTTTATATTTCCCCCGAAATTGGACGTGGGTGTTCAATGGTCTTTTTCAACAAGCAACGGGAAAGCTTCTTCCTAGCGAAGAACTCTCTTTGGGCGGCTTTGCAACGGTCCGCGGCTATGAGGAAAATGAAGCGATTGGAGATAACGGACTTTTAGTTAAAAATGAACTCCGAACTCCTCCTATTAAATTCCCCACAATTAAAAAATGGCGCCATGAGTTGCAGTTTTTGGGCTTCTCCGATTTTGGTTGGTCTTATGATGTCGATCAAACAATTCTCAGCACAGACACAATCTTTCTCGCCTCTCTCGGCGCTGGCGTTCGGTATAATTTTGGAACCTATGTAGCCATTCGCTTTGATTATGGCTGGCAACTCCACACAATTCATCGCCTCGAAAATCCATCGAATTTCCATTCGCGAGGACACTTTGGAGGGACTATTGCTTTTTAAACGCAAAATATATTGAATGTTGCGCGTAGGTAAAAAAAATTTTATATCATTTATCACGGAGGTTTCATGCGCAACTTATCGCTTCTATGTGTTCTATTAGGAAATTCACTTTTTGCCATCCCCAATGGAGGGAAGGTCGTACAGGGAAATGTCGACGTTAGCAATGCAAATGCACAAATGGCGATCGTTCAACAAAGTTCCTCTGCCATTATCGATTGGGACAATTTCTCTATTGATTCTTTGGAGGCTGTCGAGTTTCAACAACCTTCTTCGACTGCATCTATCTTAAATCGCGTTGTTGGAAAAGATCCCTCTGTAATACAAGGTCTGTTAAAGGGAAATGGGACTGTTTATTTGATCAATGAAAATGGGGTTCTTGTCAGCCCAGAAGGGGTGATTAAAACAGGGCAATTTATCGCCTCTACGTTCAATGTACTAGACTCCGATTACTTGTCGGGTGAGGCACTTTGCTTTTCAGGGGATTCAAGGGCAGCCATCGTCAACCAAGGGACCATTGAGGCCTTTGAGGGGAATATTTTCTTGGTTGCTAAGAACGTAGCAAATGCAGGTTCTCTAAGTGCATCGGAAGGGTCTGTGGGACTCGCTGCAGCTACTGATGTTCTTCTGCAAGAAAAAGGAGAGCAGAAAATATTTGTCCGCGTGTCGAAAGCCGGTTTTCTTGACAATCGAGGCTCTATTGCAGCTGCAAACGTAGAACTGCGCTCAGCTAAAGAAAATTTATACTCATTAGCCATTAATCAAGAGGGAATGATCCAAGCTACCGGTATTGACCAAAGCAACGGAAAGGTTGTTCTTTGCTCAGCGGGCGGCGGTGTCGTGGTCTCAGGAAAAATCGAAGTTCCAAGCGGGGAAGTCCATATTCTCGGCGCTGGAATTACAGTCAAAAACACGGCTGTGATCGATGCTTCCGGCGCAAATGGGGGCGGAACTATTCTCATTGGCGGGGATTTAAGAGGAGCTAATCCTGAAATTGAGAATGCAAAATATCTCCACGTCGAGAAAGGAGCTTCCCTTTTAGCCGATGCGAAAGAGGCGGGCAATGGCGGCAAAGTGATTCTCTGGGGAGATCGTAAAAATCATTTTTACGGTTCTATCTCAGCTCAAGGGGGCAATACATCTGGCGATGGCGGATTTGTCGAAGTTTCATCTCCCGGAAGCTTCCAATTCAAAGGGGATGTTTCTACAACAGCAGCGGCCGGTAAAACTGGGACATTATTGCTCGATCCTTCCGATATAGTGATCGATAATTTTGGCGGGGTGGGGATGAGTAATCCTTCCTTTCCAACAGCAGCTCCAGGAACTTATGATCCAATGTCCTCTTCAGGTTCTTTGGATGTCGCTGATGTGATAGCTGCTTTGGGGAGTAATAACGTCTCCGTTTTTACATCTTCTGGCGCTGGCGGCAGCGGCTCCGTAACAATCAATCGAGATATCACTTGGTCTGATAATACGACGCTTCAAATCATCGCTGACAAGATGATCTATCTCAATACAGTTGCAGTTACAAATACCTTTACAGGAAGTATTTCTTCTTGGACAGCCGTAGACCTCCGATCCAACGTGGGAATGACCCCAATAACTGGTGATTTTGATGGAATTTCTCTGGCCAGTTCATCAATTACTTCTGCAGAAGGAAATATTAGCCTTGTAGCTGTTGGAGGGAATGCAATGTTCGATAACGGAATTGTCCTCGAAAATTCTACGATTAGTTCTACGGGTACAGGGACTTATGCAGCCACAATTACGCTGCAAGGGACAACTGGCGTTGGGACTAATTCTTATCTAAATGGACTTTTGCTCGATCAATCCGATAATGAAATCTTATCCGTTGATGGGGCTATTTCTCTAACAGGTATTTCGCAATCCACAGGAGGCTACTGCCCAGGCGCTTATCTCAACAATTCCGCTTTAATTCAAACTTCAGGTATAGCTCCAATAACAATTAATGGAACAGGTAATTCGGGCGGCACCGGAGCTTTTGAGGCATCTGGAGTGATTATTTATGGAGCTTTTGTGACTTCTGCATCAGGCGCTATTACTATCTCAGGGACTACCAATTCTGCGGGAATTTATAGTCCAGGCGTGATTATTGAAGAGGGCGCCATCATTACTTCTACAGCAACAGGCATTTCTGCTGGGCCGATTACAATCACAGGCACTGGAGGTCTAGGTACTTACGAAGGTGTAGGTGTTTCTCTAGACGACTGTATAATTACTTCTATAGATAGCCCGATCTCGATCACTGGTGTGGCTCGAGGAACATTGGATTACAACCCCGGTATTAACATTGATTCGGGAGCCTCTCTCCAAACAACAGGAATAAGCGCTGCCACAATTACGCTGAATGGGACTCCTGGTGCAGGTTCTCATTCACCTGGCACCTCTTTTGAGCAAGGTTCATTCCTCGATACAGCTTCTGCAACAGTAACAGTCATTGGAGGACTTCAATTTATCGACTAAGTAGCTCTACTGCCGCTTTTCTACTTATTTTAACGACTTCCCTTTGGGGGAAGCCATCGGGTGGAGAGGTTCGTGCTGGTAATGTTACTGTAAGTTCAAAAGGTTCAGATGTTTGCATCTTTCAGGAGAGTTCTTCTGCGATTCTACATTGGGATCAGTTCTCCATCGGAGAGCTAGAAACCGTCGAATTTATACAATCCTCCTCCAAGGCTTCGATTTTAAATCGGGTCATGGGGGAGGTCTCATCCATCGAAGGTCTTTTAAAAGCAAATGGAACGGTCTACTTAATCAATCCGAATGGTGTTTTAATTGGGCCTCAGGGAAAAATCCAGGTTGGAAATTTTATTGCTTCGACGCTCCAGCTCCAGGACGAAGAGTATCTTGCAGCAAGCGACCTTCGGTTTACAGGCAATTCCGAATCAAACATTGTCAATCAAGGTGTGATCGAAGCCTGTGAAGGCGACGTATTTCTCATTGCAAGGGACCTATCAAATACTGGCTCTATCAAAGCGGAACGAGGATCTGTAACCCTTCTTGCCGGATCCGAAATCCTCCTCCAGGAAAGGGGGGAGCGAAAAATCTTTGTCCGCCCCGCCCCTTCTGCCCATATCGAAAATTCCGGCTCTATTTTAGCTGCTGCGGCAGAGTTGCACTCCGCCGGAGGCAATCTCTATTCCTGCGCGATCAATCACAGCGGGCTGATCCAAGCGACTGGCATTCAAGAAAAAGAGGGGAAAATTCTCCTTTTTGCGGAGGACCATTGCCTAGAAGCGTCGGGCAGGCTGATCGCAAGCCGAAGCGATGATGTAGGGGGGGCGATCCATCTCCTCGGAGAAAAGGTTTTCCTCGTCGAGTCTTGTTCTATTGATGCCTCTGGAGCCTATGGAGGCGGGGAGGTTTTAGTCGGAGGCGATTTCCAAGGAAGCAATCCAGAGATTCAGAATGCCGCCTATACATGGGGTGGCAAAGGGGTAGAAGTCAAAGTCGATGCCTGGAAGTCAGGCGATGGTGGCAAGGCCATTTTCTGGAGCGATGAGGCGACCTTTTTTTATGGAAATATCAGCGCAAGAGGTGGAAAAATAGGGGGTGATGGAGGGCTTGTCGAGGTGTCGGGGAAACTTCTTGAATATCAAGGGCTGACAGATACAGAAGCTCCAGGGGGGAAAGTAGGGACATTACTCCTTGACCCCAACGATATTGTCATTGGGGCTGTAGCTACAACTGGAAGTTTCCCAGGCTGTCCTACTAACACTTATACGATCACCGCAGCTACTCTAACTAATCAGATTTTAAATATGACGGGTGTCAATAATCTCGATACACAGTTGGCAGGAGCGTGTAATGTTACAATTACGACTGTGGGATCGGGAGGTGCTGGACCCAATTCAGGATCCATTACCGTTAGCAGTCCTGTAAGCTGGTCAACCACAAATACATTAACTCTGACTGCAGCTTCTTTTATTTCAATTAGCGCTGCCATTAGTAATACTTCAGCTACGACTGGCTTTACCGCCATGAACTTTACGGCCAATGGCACGACTGCGGCAGGAGTTGTTGGAATAACGGTAACTACCACGGGATCAGTTACGACAACTGGGGGAACCATTTCTCTTACTGGAACGGGTGGAGGGGCCGCTGGGGGAGGGTGTCATGGTGTTTTAGTCGCTGGAGCTGGGAAAGTCACGACAACGAGTGGAGTGATTACAATTATGGGAACTGCCAAGGGAACTACAACGCTCAATAATGGGGTTCTCATTAACGGCGGTGGTACCGTGAGCGCGACTGGGATAGGTACGATAACGATTACGGGGAACGGAGGGACTACTGGAACCACTAACAACAATGGAATAGAGGTAACGGGTGTAGGTTCGAATATCACTTCGAACTCTGGATTAATTACTCTGAATGGAACGGGGCCAACTGCTGGAACGTCGAACTGCAATGGGATAAGCGTCGATACCTCAGCAATGGTTACGTCTACAAGCGGGGGGATAATGATCACAGCGGTAGGAGGAAAGGGGACAGGTACTTGTAACGGATTGTTGATCAAGGGACCCACCAGTGCGATGACGGCAGGAGGCGCTATCAATATCACTGCGACATCTGGCGGGGGAACAGGAAATGGAAATGTTGGGATTTACGTCACTGCGGGCGGCGCTCTTTCTGCAACGGGAACAGGAACCATTACTCTGAATGGAACGGGAGGGGGAACCGGAACTACGAATTATGGAGTACAGGTCGATGCAACACCAGGCATTACTTCTAGCACAGGAATGATTAGCATCACAGGAAATGGGGGAGTGGGAACAAACACCGACAGTGGAGTGAATCTAACAAGTGCAGGTGACTTAATTTCTTCTTCTGGCGGCAGTATTACAGTGATTGGAACAGCTCAGGGAACGGGCACGGCAAACAATGGCATTTCGATGGCTGCAGGCAGCATCATTGCTACGACTGGAACGGGCCAAATCAGTTTGACAGGGACGGCCAGCGGAACAAGCGGCTTTGGGGTCACGGTTAATGCCTCAACTGTTTCAACTGTTTCGGGAACTTTGATGATCACCGGGACAGGCTCGGGGGCATCAACCGGAATTGATATGGTAGGCGCTGCAACTATCGGCGGCGCCTCGACTACGGGAAATATCACTCTCACCTCTCCGACCATTACACTAACGGGTACGCTTCAGAGCACAGGACAATTGTTTCTTCTGCCGACGAGCGCTGCCTCAAGCATTGGTATAGGAGGGGTGGGTACATACAGCGTCTCGTCTGCAGCAATTGCCTCGTTTATGAGTTTTAGTACGATTACTTTTGGCAATCCCACGCAAAACGGGCTTGTAACCATAAATACCACCCAAGCGTTTTCAAGCAATCTAATCGTTTATGGGAACCCAATTACGAATACTACCAGATCCCTCCCATTCACAGGGGCTCAGAATGCCACTTTTAATGTTGGACTGGTATCTAGCGGGAGTTTGACTTTTTCCAAAGTTGTAGCGACTACCGGCACCTATACGATTAACGGCGGAAACTTTGGAAATGCATTCACACTCTCTAACACAACGGCGGGGGGGCCAGCGACAGCAACGCTGAATGGAGGTACGGGGTCCAATACACTCACTGGTCCAGCTAGTGGGACAAATACTTGGACGGTCACAGGTTCTAATACTGGGACTCTTCTCAATTCAACAGCAGGAACCACCACCACCTTTAACAGTATCCAAAATCTCGCGGCAGGTTCTCCGGGAATAGATACATTCGATTTCACGACTGCGGGTGCTACAATCACCGGTACTGTAACGGGGAATGATCCAGCGGCTACTACAAACAGCACTTTGCTGGGGCCAAATAGTGCGACAACCTGGAATTTAACAGCGAATAATGGGGGAAATATTTCTGGTGTTGTCACATTCACTCAGATAGGGAATCTGACAGGGGGGAGTTCCAGCAATGATTTTATATTCACTAATGGTGTTGTTTACTCAGGGACAATTACTGGGGGGACTAGCACGAGTAACACAATGGATTTCTCCGCTTATACAACAAGCACAAATGTCAGTATGAATACCTTAATAGCAGCAGGAACAGCATTTGCTAATATCCAAACTTTTGATGGAGGATCGACTGGAGCAGGGCCCTTTTCCAATACGTTCACGGCCACGAATGCAACGACCGATGCATGGGTGATCACGGGGACGAATTCAGGAACATTCTCCAATGGGACTCCTCCGACAATCAATTTCAATAATTTCCAAAATTTAACGGGTGGAACCGGAATAGATACATTTACTTTCACCACGGGCACAATCAGCGGGGCTATCACTGGAGCTTTGGGCGTAAATACGATCGTTGGACCCAGTAGCACTACGTACTGGACAGTGAATGGGACAAATACGGGAAGCATTGGAACAAGCGCGGGGTCACCCACGTCGATTCTCGGTTCTTTTGCAACTATAAGGAGCCTCACTGGCGGAACTGGAAACAATACTTTTGCTTTTACTGGCAGCGGTAATATGTCAGGAACAGTTACTGGAGGCGGCGGGACAAATACAATGGATTATTCCGGGTATACGACAGCGGCTGTGTCTTTGAATTTAAGTACGGCTGTAATCGCAGGGACGGCATTTGCGAATATTCAAAGCTTTATAGGGTCAAATTCCTTCACTACTAACTCGGTCGCTGGCACGAATGGGACCACCAATACATGGACGATCACAGGGAATAATGCGGGAGCTTTCTGCAATGGGCCGATCCTATCGCCTTGCAATGGGACGGTATCAGCAAATTTCAGCAATTTCCAAGACCTCATAGGCGGAAATGGAGTGGATACCTTTGATTTCTCTTTAGGTTTTATGGTGACCTCAGTGGCTGGAGGCGGTGGAGCGGATAATCTTAAAGGACCTATTTCTACAATTCTAACGACGTGGAATATATCAACCAGTGGTGCCGGAACGATCACAGGAGGAGGCTTTGCTGGATCGCTCGCTTTCTCTAGCATATCAAATTTGATCGGTGGATCGGGAACGGGGGGGAACGATTTTATTTTTAGCGCAGCTAGAACAGTCCTGTCAGTGAATGGCGGCAGCAGCAGCGGGAATACAATGGATCTTCATCTTTACACGACAGCCACAAGTGTAAACTTAGCCACGAATACCGCTACTGGAGCGACGCTGGCAGGAGGTGTGACCAATATCCAAACCTTTATAGGAGGCACCGGCGCTATTCAGAATACGTTCACCGGAGCGAATACGGGTAACACATGGATGATCACGGGGAATAATGCGGGGACAGTAAACAACGGCGTAACTCTCTATACTTTTTCTAACTACAACAATCTTGTAGATGGAACAGGGACTGGCAGCTTTACTTTTACTGGAGCTTTCCAACTCAATGGAACAACGGGAATCAACGGCACGACTGCGAGCAATCATACGATTGTGGGTCCCAATGTCGTCAATACATGGACGATTACTGGCAATAATGCAGGCAATTTAAATCCAACAGGCGCGAGTGGCGCTACGACATTTGCTAACATCGGCAATCTCACTGGTGGCACGGCTCCGAACACGTTTACTTTCAATGGAGCTTTCAACTTAGCTGGAGCCGCCGGGATTACAGGCGGGGGATCTGCTTTGGATGTAATCAATGGCCCTAATGCAACTACCGCTTGGACGATCACAGGGAATAATGCGGGAACGATTGGAACCACTAATTTTAGCGTCATCCCTTCTCTTGTAGGTGGATCAGCGAATGATACATTCACTTTCAATGGAGCCTTTCAGCTCAATGGAACGACAGGAATCAGTGGAGGCTCTGGGGGTAATGATACGGTTGTTGGCCCTAATGTCATCAATACCTGGGCAATTACTGGCAATAATGCAGGCACATTGAATCCAGCAGGCGCAAGTGGAGCTACGACATTTGCTAACATCGGCAATCTCACTGGTGGCACGGCTGCGAACACATTTACTTTCAATGGAGCCTTTCAGCTCAATGGAACAACAGGAATCAGTGGCGGCTTGATGGTTAATGATACGATTGTCGGTCCCAATGT
>Ga0206803_1007_pt1 | contig 41113 bp, 29 predicted proteins | sample Alteio_BWOrgCont_61_FD_152909 | JGI IMG/M metagenome (GOLD analysis project Ga0206803, IMG submission 152909) | Enriched cells from forest soil in Barre Woods Harvard Forest LTER site, Petersham, Massachusetts, United States -... | ecosystem: Environmental > Terrestrial > Soil > Temperate forest >... | reverse complement strand
GCAGTGCTTCTGATCATTCATGGATACTCAAGACATCACGACTATAAGCCCACATGGGGCCTTGGGGAAAAGATCGCCTTTTGCCTCATCGCATTGATCGCCTTAGGGAACATGTTCACCACTTTCCGAGAATGCGGCCTCTCTGCTTGCGCAGGCTAGGAGAATTAACGGATTTTTGTGGGTAGACGCTAACATTCACCACAGAGACACAGAGTTTTCAGAAGAATCCTCCGAGTTGTGTTTTTTCATTTTTTGCGAGAGCAAAAAATTAGAACATCCTCTGTGCTACCTCTCTATTCTCCGTGTCTCTGTGGTGAATTTTGTTGTTACCCAGAATGCGCCCACGGGGACCCGGTCTTATCTCAGTTCTTCAGACTTTTTCTTAAATAGGCGGCTTGCAAGGGGCAGGGTTTTGCAGGTCCTGACAGAAGCTTGAATAAGGTGCAGGCTTGCCTTAAGAGAATTGCCTGAAAAGACTTCGGTCTGCTGGATCTAGGACTAGGGGAGCTGGCAGCTGTGAGTACGTACATTTGTACTAGAGCTTTACTGTTGCCAAGTTCGGCTGCACGTCTATAGCATCCCATAGCATTCTTACGATCTCCGCTGGAATTTAGGTAATTTCCATTGGCTAGCATTAATTCGCTCTTTCCGACAGTCATGGTAAGTCCTTCGTTTCATTCTCTTGGTGGGATAGTCCAGGCAGTTTGTAAGGAAGCGGGAATTTCTTCAACAAAATAAACTGGCGCGAACTTCTCATCGTTTTATTTTCTCAAGCTGTCTTTAGCATTATTTAAAATCTCAATTAACTCAGAAAAATTAAATGTCCATTTCGATCCATTTTTCGGCAGATCGATTTCAATAATGGCATTTTCAATTCCATCTTCTTGTGTGATTATGGCTACAAATTCCCCATCAAAATATATTTCCGAACATATATTTTCATATTGTGCATCGCTTGAGATAATTATTTCAAATCCTTTACCTTTTATCATTTTTTAATTACCTCGATTGTAAAAATCCAAGAAAATCCCCTTTGCTATCAAATCTAGCGCCTTTTCCTGAAGGCTCAAATATATCATTTCCACCAAACCTATTAGAGAAAGTCTTAGCTTGTGGATCAGAGAGAATTTTTTCTAACAGCTGCTGCCCTTGTTGATTTATTTGTTCAGAGTTTATAACCCTCTCACCCAAAAAAGATTTTTCCTGGATTCTTTTAAGAAGTTTATTCTTCGCTTGCTCAAGAGCTTCTACAGCTTCATGGCAAGAGAATTCCCAATATTCCTTGCTTGGGTGAGAATAAAATTTAACTATTAGCGTTTTCTTCTCGGGAGAAATTTCCGCCCATTGAACACAATCATAATAAATTTCTGCAACCAATTCATTTCTATCAAAATAACTTAAAATTTCTATTTCGAATTTACTCATATTAAGGCTCCAAAAAACCAATCATTTCTCCAGAAGAATTAAATCTAACTCCTCCAATTCCCGAAGCATGGATATCTACAACATCTCCAAAACTTTTTACATGTTTGTGAATAATCTTCCTTTCAGGATGATTCAAAATTAACTCTAATATCTGTTGGCCATGTGAATTTATTTGGGTTTGATTTCCAACAGGCTTCGGGAAAACACTGTCTTTTCTATACCCATGTTTCATTAAAGCTCTTCCAGCTTTTGTTAACCCACCCTTGTCCAAGGCTCTACCAGCTTTAGATAAAACATCAACAGAATATGCAGATTCAGATGCAATTTTTCCGAAATATGCACCTGTTTTTGATAAAGCAGTTCTGCCAACAACAACACCAAGCCCTCTGAACAATGGATCCGTTGCTTTACCAATGAACCCGCCAAGGAAAGTAAAGTCCGGAGTAATAGCTCCTGAATCTAAGTTTGGGGGTATATAGAGATGTCTCCTCGCTAGCTGTCCAGGAATAAATATGGAGGGAAAACTGCCAATCGATTGCCCTCGATTGTCGCGCATAAATGATTGAGGAAGATATCCACTATGAGTATAAGGAGCTACAATAAACGACTGCTGAAAGTAGAAGGAGTTCGAAGCGGGATAAATTCCCATTTGATAGGTCTGCTTCCACGCTTGATAAGAGGTTGTCCAGGGTTGATATTCACCCCATAATCCATATAAATCCTTTCTTACTAATGGATCATTCAATACAAAAGCATAAAGATTCATCCCGTCGGCAAAACCTGCTGGATCGGGAGTTAGCCAGCGGCCCAGTGTGGGATCGTAATAGCGCCTGCCGTAATAGACTAAACCTGATTCATCTGTTCGTTTGGAGGAATATCTCCAAGAATTGCCAACTTGGCTATTCGTGATTGGATCTCCTTGGGGATTGAAAATGGATTCTTCACCGAATGCTGTATAGCGGTAGGATTCAACTGGGGTATTATCATCAGGTTTGATGAGGAAAGCTACATTGCCGCAAAGATCGTGGAGAGGGGCATAGACCTGGCTATGCAGTTCCAGGGCAATCGCGGCTCCAATCTCAGCATGAGGAGTGGGGCCAAGGACGCGCAGTTCTTGGATCTTTCCTGCTGTATCGACAATGCCGATCTCATTCTGACCATCGTAGAGAAAGCGTTGCTCGGAAACAAATTGCCAACCATTAGCCCAATTATAAAGGCTTTTGGAGAGACGGCGATGCAACCCATCATAACTAAAGACCATGCGTGAGGTGCCTTCTTTGGAGATTTCTATCAGGCGGTCCAGAGCGTCGTAGCTATACGTAACTCCACTTTTGTAGATCGGACAGCCATTGCTGTTATACCTAAATTCTTCATGTGCAATTTGATTTAAATCGTTGATGGAGATTTGAGCACCATCTTTCTCAAGGCGGTTATAGTGTGAATCATAAGAATAAATGTGATTAAAAACCCCTTTTTCCGATGTGAGTTGGCTGAGATCGTCATAGGTATATTCTGAAGAATGAGAACTATTTGGAGTAACCGTAGTCAACTGAAGGATGTTGCCGCTGGGATCGTAACGATCAACCCTATGGGTTACTACAGCATGAGACTGCTGGCTTTTCCGACCATTAAGGTCGTAGGTAAAGTCCATTACACCTCCTTTTCCAATCAACCGCTGTTGAAGAAGATGTCCACCGAGGTCTTGCTCGAGATATTCGTGACTATAAAGGATGTTGCTGGAAGCATCTAATCTCGAGACTTTTTTGACACTCAGAGGATCGTATTCGTATCCCACATAAGTGCCATCAGGCAAAATAAGGCCTTTGCGCCTTTGCGCTCCATCGTAACCAGTAATTTTCAGTTGAAGCCCGTTAGCGAGAGTTTCTTGCTCCAATCTATCAGCCCTATCATACATTCGGGTCGTAGCAGTATTTGTCAGCAGATCATTGAGTTTGATCAATTCACCGCTGTCGTTGTACTCATATGTGTAGGAACAACTGCAATCTGAGGAGTTGAGAGCAGTCAATCGACCCAAGCCGTCATAAGTGCGCTCAAGAACAACTTCATCGGGTTTTATAGTTTGATTGAGCTGCCCTCTTGGCGTGTAGGTATACCGAGTTGTCTTGGAATGAGAAGTCCCATAAGCCTCTGTAAGGCTTTTAAGCCGGTCAAGGGAATCATATTCCCGCCAAACAGTCACAACTCGGGTGGGAGGGCTGTTTGAATAAATAGTGCTGACTTGTTTAGTCAGGTTGCCTCCTGCATCGCGGTAGAAGTTTTCCAAATTCAGAGTACGAGTCGATTTTATTTCGGCAGAAGATCTACGATCTAGGGCATCATAGATATCGATTGTCTGTAGGCCCATTGGATCAGTATGGGTCTTTTTCAAAACTCGCTGCCCTAAGTCATTGCGAAAATCCTCATCGTAATCGATCTTAGTGGAATATCCGAGAGCGTCTTCCTGTTTGATAAGTCGGTTCAGCGAATCGTAGATGAATAGTTCTTTGGCTTTTTTATCTGCGACCCATCGTGTAATAACTGATTTATTTCCATCTGCATCGTACTCATAGAAAACTTGAGAAAATATCGTCTTTCCTAAAAGATCTTCTTGCCGTTCTTCCACCGGACGGTTTAGCAAATCGTATTCTGTGACGGCAACTAGAGTGAGATTTTCGTTGATGGTTTTTGTCTTCTTAAGCCGACCCAGTTCATCGTATTCAAATTCGGTCCGTTCTGCATCGTTCTCCTCAGTGATTTTTCTACCGGCACCGTCGTAAGAATAGAAGGTTTTCCGTTTTCCAGCATTGGTGCTCTTGATTAGATGTGTCCCCTTATATTCATATGTTTCTAAAGACAGCTCTTTGCCTGCAGCGGAAGTAATAGTTTTTGAGGTTATTTGATCGAGTTCGTCGTAGGTATAAGTGGTACAGTTCTCCTCTTGGTCGACAGCCTGCTTTAGGTTCCCATTGAGGTAGTAAGTATACTTCTCTTTAGTTCCATCGGGATGAAGGACAAGGATCGGTTTGCCATAGGCATTATATTGTGTTTTAGTTGTGTGACTATTTGGATCTGTGTGTGAAATCTCTCGTCCTAGTGAATCGCAACCAAAAGAATGCGTCACTTTAAGACTCGTATTTTCGTAACTGCGAATGGGGGGACTTTCTGCATGAATTACTTTTCCAGAAATTGGATCGCAACCAAAGGTGGTCGTATTTTTAAACGAATCTTCGTGCTCGGTGCATTGATCTATTTTATTGTACTTATACTTACTAGTACGCGTTTTCCCGTCGCCGATTTTCTCTACTTCCCTCAAGCGGCCTTGTAAATCATAGCGCATTTTTTGCTTGAGTCGCTCCGAGGAGCTTACTAAAAGCGTTTGCCGCCCTTTTGGATCGTATTCGGCAGTTGTTTTCTTTTGATCAATGGGATTCGATTCAGAGAGAACATTCCCTTGCTCGTCATATGTACGAGTGATTGCATAGGCGAATTTCCCATTTGCATCATACACTTCTTCTTCTTCAACATGCCCGCGTTTGTCATATTTCAAATGGGTCTTTTTGAGGAGTTTTTCTCCATCTTTCTCCCAATAATATTCTTCAATCCATTCTGGCATATGAAAGAAAGGCTGCTGCTGCCGTAGTCGATAGCGAAAAACTGTTCTTTGTGTAACGCCAGAAAAAAGATTTATGTCTTCCATATCGCCATCATCGGCAATTTTTGCTATGAGATTATTGCAATCGTCATAGTCCCAAAATTCTCGAAGAACAATCTTTCCCTTTGCGAGAATGCACTTCATTCGGAGTAAATTGGTATTGGGAAGATATTGAAAGACAACTACTTTTTCTCCCTCATACTCCTCGCGAAGAAGAAGGTTTCTATTGTCTTGGGAATATTTGCGCCGAATGGTCGTTCGTTCTTGGAGCGACTCTCCACCGCTTAAGTTGCCGATAAAAATTTCAAGTTCTGCGTTGCCAAAAGAGTCGTATTCTTCAAAATTCTTGCGGTAGAAGAGAGCTCCTGCGCCATCTATGACTTCAACGCTTTTAAGTCGATGTTGATTGTCCCAATAGTAACATTTAACCTTCTTAAGATTCCCATCAGTGCCAAACCATTCAATTTTCTCAGTCAGTATTCTCGAGGAAAAATGATAAACAGTTTTAGCTCCGTCAATCCGCGTAACAGTCGTTGTCCCTCTTTTTTGTCCAGCAATCGGAGAGTCGTAACTCATCGTATAGACTTGTTCGACGGCATCATTTTCGCCAGATGGAAAATAAAGGCAAGAAATCCGATAAGGAGATCCGCTATAGGCACAGGAACAATGTGTATTTCGATCGCGGATTTCATTGAGTTGCCAAAAACCATTATACCCAAGAGTTTCTGAACGGTAAAATGGAGAGCTTATGGCAGTTATAAGATGTCGAGAAGACACATCGATATCGATCTTATATTCACTGCCGCTTGCAGTTTTATCCTTAATTTTCTCATGATAACCTCTATGTTCATATTGATAGATACTAGAGTCTTCAGAGTTTGCTTTGTAGACAAACTGATTGGGAAGCAGGTCAATTGTAATATAAGAGTAGATGTAGAGTTCTTTCGGATCTAAGCTTTCAATGCGATAAAGTCGGTGTTTCGGGCCTCCAAATAAGTAGCGAATCACTTTTCCTGAAGGAAGGATCTCTTTTTGCAAAAGATATTGCTTTGTTAAGCTTTGGCTTTGCGTATAAATTCGAACAGTTCCATCTGGGAAATGGGCGGATATTTCAGTGCCTTTTTGAACCACGCGAATATTCCGAGGGTCTCTAGATCCGCTAGGAACTTCTCCTGCAGCATTGCTCATCCCATAAGAAGGCGTGAGCAATGAAGAACCATTTTCAGAAACTGAAAATTCGAAAACAGAGCCATTCGAGTCAGATAAAATCACTTTTGAACCGAGAAGATTTATCAATGTTTCAGGCGAAAGAAGCCAATTTCCGTGATTTCTCGATAAGAATGTCCAATAGGCGTACTTGTCTTTTTGATATTGCAAATTAGCATTTCGATACTCGCGGAAAGATTTTTTCCGTTCTTTGCCAGAGAGTCCCCGTGTGATGAGGGGAGGGGGCGGGTCCCGTAAAGGAGTTAAAGAGGAGGGATTATAAATGCGATGGACAACGATGTCTTGGGCACCCTTCGCAATCAAACCAATTTTATTCAAGGCAAATTGACCACTCAATGGATTAACAAGCCCTCCTATTAAAGATTCGGTGTCTGAGAGAAAGGTGGCGATTTGATCAGGCGCGGATGGTCTGAGCTCATCATCTGAAAAAAGAAGGCTAAACCAAAGAGAGAAAAAGACAACCCAGCGAATCATGAGATACCCATCTTTTAAAAAGGGGGCTGTCATTTTAATTTTTTACTTGAATTCAGAGCAATGGGAATTTTTTATGTAAGACTAAAGTTGTAATGTTACCTTTGGCGAGCCCGTCTTTGGCTACGACCTCTATGTTTGGGCCTTCGTCGTCTTCAGCAGTTCGATTTTTGCAACCGCAGTGCTTCTGATCATTCATGGATACTCAAGACATCACGACTATAAGCCCACATGGGGCCTTGGGGAAAAGATCGCCTTTTGCCTCATCGCATTGATCGCCTTAGGGAACATGTTCACCACTTTCCGAGAATGCGGCCTCTCTGCTTGCGCAGGCTAGGAGAATTTATTAACCCGAGCTGTCAACAGGTGACAATCTGCTTGCTGCGGTTTTGCCATATTGATCCTCCAGTATTCCTGAGGGCCCCTTCCTTCGGACCGCTTCGCTTTAATCTGGCAGCCATTCCCTAAAAACGATGCATTTTCGGGGGCCCCTAGGCAGTCTCGCTTGCGCATCTTGTCACCCGTTGACAGCTCGGGTTAATAAGAAAGGGAGCTCGAAGCCCTTGCGGGCTTCATCGCTCCTAACAGATTGTTTGTGTATATTTTTAATTTTAAATTCTTTATAATTGATAAATAATTTATATATATAATATTACTTGCTATGACATCTATTTTATTAACCGGTTCAACATCCTATCTACGGCCCATTTCTCCAACTGAAGAAAAAGAAGCCAACAGCACCGCCTACCCACCTGCGGACTCGGTGGTCCTCAACGAAAGCCAAGAAGCTTGTCTCAATGAAGCCATTGATCCAGGAGGAAGGGGTTTTCAATTTGAGATGAAGACCCCTTTCTCTCTCCGGTTCCAGATCCAGCTTCCCAGTTTAATCGAAAAATTTCGTCGACTTCTTGCTAATGAGGGGATCGAGCTCCTTGATTTCCGGCTTATCGGCAGTAGCGCGACACAGATTCTTCAGGGTAAAGGAATAGAAGGGGGGGACCTCGATTTTCTAGCTCAGGTAAAGACCATTGACTATCGCGGAAATAGAACCGTGTTAAAAAAGATTTTTCTAGCGGCTCTTTTAGAAGAGTCGAAAATAGTTCGCTCGGAAGACAAGAAAAATGGCACCTGTACCTATTTTCAACGCGGAAGGCAGCTCTGTACGCTTCCCCAAGGTGTAAACCCGTTTGAGGGTTCTTATCATCGCCGTGTTTTAGAAGCTCTTTCCTGCAATGAACAGAGTTTATTCGTCACTCTGCCCACTTCAGCTAATGGGGCTAAACAGAGCATTGATATTCGAGTCAATTGGGAAGAGGAAGTTTCATGCATCTCTTCTGCGAACTCTTTTCAATGCAATCTCCTGCCCGGTTTTCTTGGAGAAACGGCTGAGCGCCGCATCGAATGTGCCAAAGGATATTCTGTTCAAAGATCTTTAGATCTATTGAACCAGGGATGTTTTGAAATCTCACCCGACTTCGCTATCAAAACCAGCGATGGTCTCCGCGCCTATACCAGGCTACCCACAAAGGGGTTGATCCCTTCCAATACCCAAGCCAATAGCGAAATTGAAAAGTCGTTTTTGCAAAAATGGGAAAGCGAGTACGGTTTCGAGACTGAGGGGCTCCACCTCTTTTTTAATCGGGTAGGTAACTACTTGATCCGCCATTATAAAAATAATCCTTTGGGAGCTGCTACTTATCTCTGCAATCTGAGAACCTTCTTCATCACTCAAGACTTTTCGAGAAAGGAAGAGCGGCTTAAACAAATCGACCAATTGGCGTCAGAATGTCTCACATTTTTTTCTTCGAACTCTTCAGAAAACCCTCCAATAGACATTTCTCTTTTGCATACACTCCTTTTTTGGAGTTCGAATACATCAGTCAAAAAGTGGCGGCAATGTGTTAAGTCGCCTTCTGAAGTGAGCTCGACCCTTTTTTCTATCCCTCTCGTCAATAAATCTTTCTTGCTAACCTTATTCCCTTTGAGAGAGACGTTCGACCTTTTACAGGGAGATGACAACAGAGTGAGTTTTCTATTGCAAAAGTTCGGCCTTCCCGGTACTTCTGCCGATTTCCGTCGAGTACTTTTAACGCACTTAGCCGATTTTCCAGCGGAAAATAATGCGCCTATCGAACTGCTCAAATCGCTTTTCATAAATAGTAAAGATTCCGAAGAGCTATTTATCCGTTCCTTTACAGAAAAGCTCCCTCACCAGAGTCCTGCGGATCTAGTTCGAATCCGTTCACAGCTCAATAAACATCCTTCTTTGGGGGGTATGGCTATGCATATCCCCTCTGACGCTTCCGCTTCGCCTAAAGCTCAGCGCCTCTCTTTTCTTCTTTCACTCTGCAATACAGGGAGCGAACCTCGGAAGAGAGCTGCTGTCAAAGTCCTTCTAAACACATTTTTGACAGATCGAGATCCTCCGACTCCCGATGAACTGAGGTCCATACGCGAAACAGTTGGTAAACTCTCTGGACCTCTCCGAGAAACTATTCAGCCGCGCATTGATGACCATTTAGAGAGACAAGCGGCAGAAGACCCCTCTCGTTTTGGAGATCTGCTCGAGCGCGAGATCGAAATAATCAGAATAAAGGATGAAGAAGAGCTCCTCCCCATGCTTAAAAAACGAGCCTTTCCCTCAAGTCTGGATGCAAGAAAGAAGCAGAAATGGGAAAATGCTTGGCTAACGCGCCTAAAAGAGAGGCCTTCTTCCCAATTATATTCCGATTTTATAGCTTCTCCTCTCATCGATCAAAATTTGAAAATTGAACTGACCGATTCGATTTTACAGTCTTCCATCCCCCCTATTCCCTTTTTCAACTGTTGGAGAACAGCCTGCGAAACCAATTGCCTGAGCGTGCGGCAAGCGCTAAAGTATCTAAAAGGTCGGTCTCGGGGGATGCAGCAACATCATATGTCTCGCTTCCTTGGAGCTATCCGTCAAACGCTTGAATTGAACCGAAAATTAGGTGAATTAAGCAAAGTTGAAAAGGAACAGCTTATCCAGCTGATCAATTTAAGAGACTTAAATACCGACCAGTCGCAAGATTTTTGGCAGATCTTACAGCTTGCTTCAGGCCGCCCATCTACTACTCCCCCGTTGACAAATCCGAGGGAAGTACTCCTAAAACTCCTTCCTTTCGACCGAGACCGCTTTCTCCCTTATTTGATTTCTCTTTTAGACAGCAAATCTCCGGCCATTGCCGATATCCTTTCCTTTGTCCGCTTTTTCCAACCCAGTACGCCTTCCTTGATGCATCTCTATGATGCCTTAAAAGAGAATTTCGAATCGCAAGACTGTATCAGAGCTTTGATCGAAGACTTGATGGGTAACACCGTTTGGAAAGGGAGCCTGATCAAAATCTTAATTGAAAGAAACGACACGGTTTTTTTAGAAGAGAACCTCTCAGCCCTATTGGACGATAGCCGAGATCTTCCTTTCGAAATCTTTAAGCAATTGATCGAAAAGCCATTTCCCCCTCCATTTAAGCTCCAGTTGCTAAAATTAGCCCAGTTTACCAGCCACGATGAGATCAATTATTTAGCGAGAGAGATTAAACGTTATTTAGAAAAAACAGATGATTTTCTCTCTTCTGAAGTAGCGGAAAAATTCGCTCAAATCGCTCAAAATAATGGAAAAGTAGACCCAGAGATTTCCTTGGAAATCGCATTCCGATTGAACAAAGCCTTTCCCTCACTCGCCCACACTCTGGTCGAGCCCTGCCTAAGATCGCCGAAACTTCGAGGGGAATCAAGGCAAAACTGGTTCTTGAAATGCCTCAATTCTAAATTGATGGAGCCTCCCAAGCTCTGGCTTATTGCGAACGATATTGGGAAAAAAGATAGCACCCTTCGTTTGGCGGTTGGCCTACAATGCCTAAAAACTGACTCGGAGAAGCTAAATCTAACAAAACTGTTCGAGTCCTTTTATGATAGGACCGAACATTTTCCCTTTTCCGCCCTCTCTGATTTATACAAAAATAGCCGGGTTGACCGAGAAAGCATTACTAAAAAAATGGCCTCCCACATCGCCTATACAAATGCCTCTGATCTAAAGAATATTTTAGAGATTATGCCTGACGACTATCCGTTCCATTTATTGACTGCTGCATGCAATCGCGTTTTTCAATCGAACTGTTCATTTCTCACTCAAAACCTAGCCCTGGAAAAATTATTTAAAAACCGAAAAGAAGCGCTTCTTGGACTTTCTCTCGAAGAACTGGAGCCCGTGATCTTCTTGATTCTTTCTAAAAGGAGTGACTACGCCCCTCAGTTGGCCGCCTTGATCCAAGAAAGGACGAGAGCCAACCACAACAGCCCTCAAAACGTTAACTGGATTGACAAACTGGTTGGGCTAGTGCGCACATTGCCTGAATCGACCCAATCTAAATTGCAAAAATATTTAGAAGCTCTTGCTGTGGAGCGGATCTATCATAAAAAGAGGTCTAGGGATGTGATCATAGAGAGCCTCAAGCTTTTCTTAATAGCCTCCCTCAGCATTTTCTCTGCCATGGTTTTCTATAACGGTGAGCTTCCCTCGTTCTTTGGGTCTGGTCCTAAAAATGACTCTCTCGGGTTTGGTTTTACAAGTCGTCGTTAGGATCTGAAGATCTCTTAAGCTCTGATTCTAGTTTTTCTTGGTCTTGTGACAGATCTTTTAACCTTTACTTTACCTCTTTTGACTGACCTAGATATGCGACGCTGAGGAAGGACTCTGATTTCTACGTTGCATCCAAGCAAGGTGAGGTAATTTACTAGTGTATTATTGCTAAAATCATTGATTTTACCAGTCATAAGAGCAGATACTTTTGGGGCGCTGATTCCTAAAATTTTAGCAATTTCTTTTTGAGTAAGGGCACTGTTTCGAATGATACTGACAACCTCTGACATCAGATCAGATCGATTCAGTGAATAGTCGTTGACTTTCGAGTGCGCCATCTATTATTTTTACCTGATATGTGAGGTATTTTCATGAAAGCTGTCATTTCGAAAATCGATCTTGTTAACTTAATCGGAAAGATTCAGAGTATCGTCGCGGCTAAGCCGGCGATCCCTATTCTCTCCAATGTACTCATTGAAGCGATCGATGATCAGCTCATCGTGAGTGCCACCGACTTGACCGTCAGCATGCGCTGTCATGTCGAGGCAAAAGTCATCGAAGAAGGAGCTATTGCTCTCCCTGCCCGCCGATTCTTTCAACTCGTGCGAGAATTGACGGCTCCCCAAGTAAAAATCAGCGCTCAGACAAATGAAGTCGCCGAAATCACAACCGGCACTTCCGTCTTCAAGATCAACGGAATGAATAAAGCAGAATTCCCCACTCTCCCCGATCTCACCGGCTCTCCTGAAATCACCCTCACCAGTTCCGCTCTGAAAGAGATGTTTTCTAAAACGGCTTTTTCGGCGGCCCGCGAAGACAGTCGCTACATGCTCAACGGCGTTCAGATCCAGATCGCCAATCAAAAAGCGACCTTTATCGGCACCGATGGAAAGCGCCTCGCGAAAATCTCCGCCGCAGTCACTATCGATCCTTCCGTTCAAGGCACCTATGTGGTCCCCTTGAAGGCCGTAGAAGAAATGTCCAAAATGCTCGACGAGAGCGACAACCAGGTTTCCTTGAGTTTGGCCCATGATAAAATATCCCTGGAAAGCGGCCCACTCACCTTGATTACAAAGCTCCTCTCGGGGCAATTTCCCGATGTAGAGCGAGTCATTCCTGCACATTTAGCCCAAAACTTCTCGATCCACCGCGAAGAGCTCATGTCTCTTTTAAGACAGGTGTCGCTCTTTACCTCAGAGACGAGTAGTTCCGTCCGCTTTAGCTTTGAAACAGGCCAGCTCCATCTCGCGGCCATGAGCAGCGACATCGGCGAAGGGCGCGTCAGCATGCCGGTCGATTACTCAGGACCCAAGTTGGAGATCGCTTTCAACCCCTACTTCTTCTTAGATATTCTAAGACATAGCAAAGATGAGACATTCCGCTTCGGACTCAACGATGCTCACAATCCTGGCCTGATCACCGATTCGACCCAAGCCCTCTTTGTGATCATGCCCATGCGTCTAAACGACGCTCCAGCTCCCCGCAAAGAAGAGGAAGCTGTTACAACCTAAGAAAATTAAGGTTTGTGAATTGGGTTAAAAATTTACCGCAGAGGCGCGGAGAGCGCAGAGGTCGCAGAGACGAAATAAATTTTCCCTCCGATTTTCTCTGCGACCTCTCTAGTCTCTGCGGTGAATTTCTTCCCCGGCTATCATGCTTAGCTTGTATGCCCAACCATCAGAGAAATGACTCTGCCATGTACCTAAAAAGCCTTTATCTGCGCAATTTCCGCAATTACGCAGAAGCGGAAGTCCACTTCAGTCCCCGACTGAATGTCTTCCATGGCGATAACGCCCAAGGCAAAACAAACCTGCTCGAAGCGATCTACCTGATCGCTACCGGCAGATCTTTCCGCAGCCAACACTTAAATGAACTGATCCGAGCGGGCGAAACCTTTTTCTTTCTAGACGCTGAAATCGTCCGCGACAATATTCCTCAACGAGTCAAGATCTCTTTCGACGGGAAAAACCGACGCCTCGAAATCGACGCCAACACCTACTCCTCCTTCCACCCCCTCCTCGGCCTCCTGCCCTCCGTCCTCTATACGCCACAAGATACCGAGATGATCACCGGCTCCCCCGCTATCCGCCGCCGCTTCCTCAATCTCCATCTAGCCCAAAGCGACCCTCTCTACGTCCATCACCTCACCCGATTTTGGCGCGCCATGAAGCAGCGCAACTGCCTCCTGCGCACTCGCAGTAAAGAGAGCCTCGACTGTTGGGAAACTGAGATGGCCCACTCAGCTACCTACATCCTCAAAGCGCGCGGGGAAATGATCGCCGAATTGAAAGAACCGCTCGCGGAACAAAGCCGATTCCTCTCCGCTGAGCGGGAACTACACGAATTGCGCTTTCATCCTTCCCAGTCAGACACCTATTTACAACAACTCCAAAAAAACCGCTCCCGGGAAGCTGATCTTGGCCTCACGATGACCGGCCCCCACCGGGACGATCTGGCCCTCCTGATCGAAACAAAGCCCGCCCGCCTCTTCGCCAGCGAAGGGCAGAAAAGAACCGCGATCGCCGCCCTCCGGCTCGCCGAATGGGAAAGGCTCTCTAAACGGGTCGAAGCCCCCGCCCTCATGGCCATCGACGACCTGGCCCTCCATCTCGATGAAGCCAGACAAAAGCTCCTCCGGAGCCGCCTCGAACAGCTAGGCCAGGTATTTATCACAACGCCATTCGTTCCAGCTACTTGCCAATCAGACCATCTCATTTGTATTGCAAATGGATCTATCCATGGGATGTTATACTCCGCGCGGCTAGGTTCTTAATTTTTTGGCGGCGAGATTTTGCGTTCCAGTAGTGTTGCGGAGACACGAAGCAAACTTAGAAAGTTTGCGAGTGCGAGCAATGCGCTGGAGCGCAAAAGATCCCGATGAAAAATTTTAAAGACCTTGCCGCGCGGAGTATACCTCTGTAGGAGTTCTCTTCGAAGTTTGACTCACGTTGATCGCGATGATCAACGGTTTACCAACTCCATCTCATTGGTAATTGGCGGATTATATTCGACTAAGGCTGCCCAAGATCTTTTAGAGCGTGATATACGTTAAACCCATCGACAAAACAGATGATTCGTTCTCGTTCCACGTCTGCCTTCTAAAAAAAAACCACGGATACGGGATCCGTGGTGGCCGCATAGCCAAACTACGCGGGATGCTTATGCTTACATATATAACAGAAGAGTAGGCTTTTGTGCAAAATATAACGGTTTACCAACTCCATCTCTCAAAAACAGTAAATACCTGAATGCCAGATACTTATATGTTAATGGGATGTTATCCTTGTAATTAACATTTTATTAATATATAATATATATTATACATATAAAACAATGGTGAGAAATGTCAAATAATAACATTCAAAATTCAAACTATAATTGGGAAGCTTATGTAGACAATTGGTCAGACGGCGGACATGACGATCCAACATTACCTAACGGCTGTAAAGGAAATCACGCTTTTGCAGTTCCTGGAGCTGATGGCAGCTGGGACGGCGATTATCTGCTCTATCCTACTTCAGACACTAAAGGTCTCGCTATTGGCGGATGGAATGCTTCGCAAGGCGAATGGTGTGGCTCCGCTGCAGATCCTATTGCTCCCGGTAGCAATCCCCCTGGTTGGTGGAAGCCCGGTCAAACAAATGGGTTTTATTTCATCATGAATACTCCAGATAACGACACAGTTCCCTACTCAGTCAATGCGGCGAATCCGAAAGGGGTCACAGGTGCACAGGCGCGGGCAACATTCATTCAAAACATCGCAGCTGCCGCTAAAGAATATGGCTATAGTTCTGTAATCATGGATTATGAAAACTACGGAGGTTTTAACTGGACTGGCGACAGCAAACTCCCTGTTACAAATCCTCCGACGCCTAAGAGTTTTTCCTATCCGCCAGATTCAAGTATATACACAGGATTTCTGAAAGATTTGGGGACGGCATTGGGGCCAAATATTCCTTTAGAAATGCCGATTTCTCCTTCGATTACGAATCAGAAATTTTGGAATCTCACTGACTTAGTTCAAAACACAAACATCATCTTTCAACCTATGTGCTTTGACTACGGGATGGGGAATGCGCCTAGCGATCCCACTACACCTGTACCCGTCGACGCCAATGCCGATGTATATGACACTATGCAGTACTTGGAGCAACTGGTGAACGCTGGAATGCCTCTGGATCGAATGATGATCGGACTTCCTGCTTATGGACTGGCTTATAATACTCAGCCGGGGATGACTCCCGACCAGATCGAGAGCGGTTTAAAGGCGAAAACTTTGACAGGCACCTATTGGAGAGACCAACCAATAGCTCAAGACGGCCTAGGTCAAATGAGAAATACAGATATTTTGAACATGATTGGCAATTGGGAGACCCCAAACTCACCATGGACAAAGATACAAAGTCCCGGCAATCCTAATATGCCTGTGAGTGTTACGAATCCGCTTGAAACGTATTACTACAATTCATCAACAGGACTTATGATCTATGGATTTCCTCCAGAAACCGTTCAAAATCTGGCAGGCGCAGTCAAGGCATTCCAAACGGAACATAGCGGACAAGTGAAAGGATTTTTCGAATGGGAAGCTGTAGGCGATCTCTCTGGTTCATCATCGACAATCGCTGAAATGATGGCAGATATGGACGGGCCCCTTTCCGGCAATCTGTCCTACGAACAAAACCTTAAGCAATGGGCTAACTCGCACGATTTGACGCATAGTTAAAGTGATCTACCCCGGTCTCTCGGCCGGGGATTTTTCTATTTTAAAAATTTCAGATACGCTTCTCCGAGTGGAAATGAGGGCAACGGCGCATGTTGTCGTTTAGCGCTGAAGAGCGCTAGCACCTTGCTGGCTAACATTTTGCCGAGTTGCACCCCTTCTTGATCGAATGAATTGATATTCCAAATAAATCCCTGGAAAGCCACTTTATGTTCATAAAAAGCCAAAAGCGCTCCCAATGTGAAGGGATCTAGCCGTTCTGCGAGCAGAATGCGATTGGGCCTATTTCCTGGAAAAAACTTATTTGGATTGCTATTTTTTTGGCCGATGGCGAGAGCGATCGATTGAGCAAAGAGATTCGAAAGAAGTTTTTCTTGCGAGGTGGAGTGCTGGATCTCGAGATCATTGGGATATTGGCTCTTTTGAAAGCCGACGAATTCGAGAGGCACCGGATCTGTTCCTTGATGGATCAACTGGTAGAAAGAATGTTGCCCATTGGTTCCAGGCTCTCCCCAAATCACAGGTCCTGTTGAAAAGTCGGTTGCATGCCCCGTCTTATCGATCCGCTTTCCATTGGATTCCATATCGAGCTGCTGCAAATGAGCCGGGAAGCGGAGAAGGGCCTGGGAATAGGGAATGATCGCCACCGTCGGCAAATTGAGGAAATTCCGATTCCAAATGCCCAATAACGCCGATAGAAGGGGAAGGTTGGCCTCCGGTTTTGCGGTGAGGGCATGGTGATCCATCGCATGAGCCCCGCGCAAAATCTCCTGAAAGCCTTTGAAGCCCAAAACAAACCCAAGCATCACGGCACCGACCATGGAAGTGGCCGAATAGCGCCCCCCCACAAAATCCCAGATATAAAACGAAGCTAAATAACGGGCCGGATTGTCCATTGGACTCTTTTCTCCCGTCACAGCGATAAAGTGCTCTTTCGGATCGAGACCCATTTTAGCAAGCCGGCTCCGGATGAATTCCTCGTTCGTCAATGTCTCCAAGGTCGTTCCCGATTTTGACACGACCACCACGAGTGTTTTTTTCAGATCGACCTGAGCCAGCACGCCATTGGCATCGTCTGGATCTACATTGGAGATGAAATGAACCCGATGCCCCGGTTTATGGAACGGCTGCAGCGCAATCGCCAACGCCCGCGGCCCCAAGTCGGAACCCCCGATCCCAATCTGGATCAAATCGGTGTATTTCCCCTCAATTTTCGCCAAAAAGCGCTCGAGCTTGTGCAGTTCTCTACCGGCCATCTCTGCCGCATCTACAGCCGCAGCGCCGCTCTGTTTATGATCGAATTGATCGCGCATGGCCGTATGCAAAACGGTCCGATTTTCACTCTCGAATCCCTCGATTCGGTTGAGCACTTCCCCGCCCTGCATGGCTCCCATTTTCTCCATGGCCTTCGCCTCATGGGCGAGAGTAAATAGCTGGGAGAGGACCTCATCCGTCACTCGTTCAGAGCCATAGAGGAGTTGGAACCCTACCCCACTAACCGCCATCTTCCCGATCCGCTCGGGAGTTAGAGCGCCAGGCTGGGTCAAGTCGATGGGGGTGTGAGCGAGCTGTTTAAGCTTTAGAAATGAGGGGCATTTGGAAAAATTTGTCATAGTGATCTCCTGGCTTTAGCATGGCAAAAAAAAAGATCCCTGACAAGAAATATTGGCAGAAAATCCAGGAATCATGTATCTTAATACCTTCATTTATCGGGGTATAGCGCAGCTTGGCTAGCGCGACTGGTTTGGGACCAGTAGGTCGGGGGTTCGAATCCCTCTGCCCCGAATTTTATGAGGGCAAGCAACTCAACTGCTTGAGTTGCGTGAGGATTCGAAGTGAAGCGCGATGCAGCGCGCGAACCGGTCCCGAAGGACGAGCCGTTTCGGCTCGCTTTGAGGGAGAATCCCTCTGCCCCGAATTTTATGCGGGCAAGCCACTCAACTGCTCTTCCTTAAATAATTCCAATCTCTTTGAACTGTTCTTTCATGTATGCGATGCGCAATTGATCCTCCTCGGCCGGTAGAGGGGAAACTGGCGTCATTTCTGGATGGATTCCCGATACCTTGACTTTTCCTGCCCCAAAAGTCCCTCTCACAGCTGCATTCGGCTGAAAAGGGATGTCGGCATAATAAGCATCTCCATAAACCCCCTGTGAACGACTAAATCTGCTCCCCTCGCTCCAAAAACAGTTAAATGCTTCAGCGGCCGCATTGAAAACTAAAGCTGTGGATTCCTTTTTATCTTCGTAAGCGGGAGTATTTGCAGTAATCGGCAATAAATTCAATAGATGTTTTTCATTAGCAATCACTAGAGGTGCTCCCGTTTTCTTGCTGGCTCCGACCAAGCTTTCACAAGCAAAATTTCCTCCGGAACAAGATCCAAAGTAATTCCAACCTTGCGCAACTGAAGACCTTATTTGATCCATGCGCCCCTTGAGATCCACGCAAAGAGACACGGTATATCCGCCGGGAATCACTAAAATTCCTTGCTTCTCCAAAAGCGTCTTATCGAGATCGGAAGCATCTTTCAACACAACAACTCGCGATGGGTCAATCCCCAATTCTTTAAAACGAGCCTGGAATTCATTGACGCAGATAGGATGCACCGCAGAGAACTTCTCAGAAGGATAAGATCCTTTGAAAGGAGATGCGTAGAGATAGATTTGATTCCGAGCTGGTTGACTCATAAATTCCCCATTACCTCATTCGGGACTCCGAGGAGCGCCCCTTCAGTAATCACGGTGCCTCCGGCTGCGCAAAATCCCAAGAGTTTGCGCCTTCCCTGCGGAGTCACGGCGCCTGAAAAGACGTAGAGTTCGTCGAGGCCATCCCACTGTTCGGTCATCAGGGGCTCGTAAATGGGCCTGAAAGACTCCTGGGCGGGCAATAGGGCATCCAGCCGCTCGAGGATGGCGCCGCTGCACTGCCCGTCTCCTGGAAAGCAAATGCCCAATTGGGAAGCGAAATGAAGGCCGGTGTCCAAGATGAAGTGCTCGAATCGCTCCGGCGAGAGGAGATGGAGAGTTTGGGCCAAGGTCCCCGTGTTTTTTGGGTCTAAAACGAGGGTGAGAGGCAATTCGTCGGGAAGGCGGTGGGCTAGCATCTGGAAGTAGGTCACAAAAGCCTCGGCGCAAAAGAGCCTTTTGAGATGCGCCTCGGGAGCCTCGGGGCGCTCCTCTTTCCACGCCTCCCAATTGGCCTCCTGCTTGTCGCTCCACCGGAAAAAAGAGCTAAAGTCAGCAGATCCCCGATAAAGCACTCCCCTCGAATCGGGAAAGCGGGGCCAGATCTCTTTTGTAAAATTGCCCAGAGCCGCTGCGAGAGCTTGGAAATGGAGCTCATCCTCAATCGGGAAATAGGGCTCATCGAGGCCGAGGTCGAATTCCCAAACAATGGGGCCGTTGCACGCGAGGGCCTTTTGGATCTGCAGATCCCAGTTTAAATCATCGCTCGGTTTAGCAGGCAATCGAATCATTGTTTTCTCTCATAAGACATGTAGTGAATAGTGCGCCCCTTTTCCATCCAGAGATCGCTGAAGAACGAACGGCCGTAATCGGGCCATTGTTGCGCGACTAAGAGGGATTGCCACTTAGGGCATTTTCTAAATTCCCCCGCCATGATCGAGGCATAGGGTTGATCGTCTGTGACACAGGTCGCTTTCCCGCCCGGCTCTACGATCCTCAGTAGCTCGCGGAGAAACGGAGCGCTCACCAGCCGGTGCTTCTCATGGCGCCGCTTGGGCCAAGGATCGGGAAAATTCACAAATACCTCGGCCACACTCCCAGCCGGGGCGTAAAAACGGGTAAAAGCCCTCCCCTCTCCGCAAACGACGTAGAGATTGGGGATCGACTCCCGGTGGCTTTTGGCCCAAATCATCCGGGCCCGCTCAAATCTCTTCTCCACAGCGACCCAATTGAGATGGGGATATTGGAGAGCCCTCTCCCCGATCCACTGCCCATTGCCGCTGCAGTATTCGACGAAGACCGGTTGTTCATTGCCGAATAATTCTGCCCAGGGAACCGGCGTCCATTGCTCATGGTCGTAAACCCCCGGAATATAGAGGCACCGATCGAGGAGAACCGGGCGTCTTTCGTCCCAAGTAAAAGGAATTCTTAAATCACTTGCCTTTATCACAGACAGGCATAATAGCGGAATTCCTTGCGGAATTCCATACCGAATTGTTATGTTCGCTTATTCAGGAGGTTCCGATGAGGACATTTTTTCTTTTTAGCTTTGTTTGTTTGGCCGTAGGGCTTTCCGCAGAGGAAACAGCTCCCCAGCTACTCGATTTAAAAAAAGTGTTTGGTTCAGCGCCGATCATTTACTCGCTTTTAGCGGTCATGTCGGTTACATCCATGGGCATTTGGCTTTACAGCCTCGTCACCTTCCGCGCTAAGGACATCATGCCCGAGCGGTTTAGAAGTGAGCTCCGGACACTTTTACAAACGGCCAGTTACGACCAAGCCGCCGAGCTTTGCACCACCAAGAACAATCTTCTGGCCACGCTTATTAAAACCGGTCTCACCACCCGCAATTTTGGCCCTCAGGTGATGCTCGACGCCATGAAATCGGAAGGGAAGCGCGCCTCAACAGCCTTCTGGCAGCGCCTTTCGCTCCTCAACGACATCGTCATCATCGCCCCCATGCTCGGCCTTCTCGGAACCGTGATCGGGATGTTTTACGCCTTTTACGACGTGAACCGCTCGATTGAGAGCATCAATGCCCTCTTTGATGGATTGGGCATAGCCGTAGGGACGACCGTTATGGGGCTGATCGTCGCGATCCTCGCCATGATCTTCTATACAACGCTCAAATACCGCATTGTAAACTCATTGAGTCTGGTTGAAAACGAAGCGTTGAATCTCAGCGCCCTCATCGATGTAAAGAAGTAGGAGGCCACTCATGGAGCTAATTCCCCACGACGAACTAAAACCGAGCCACACTTTCAATTTCGCTCCCATGATCGATTTTCTCTTTCTGATGCTCGCCCTCTTTGCGACCTTGGCCGTTTCTAGAGCCGCGCTTTACGACGCGGAGATAGAGCTCGCCGATCTGAAGCCAGAGGCGAACTCAGCGTCTTTACGCGCAAAAGAGATTCACCAGGTGAATCTCAGTATCAGTGCTATGGGTGGGTATAAATGGATGACAGACTTTCAAGAATATCCGATGGACAGCGTGCAAGCTCTCCAAGAAGAGTTAGCGCGCCAATATCAAATCGGAGCCCTTCCGCAGGATAAGACCAAAACGGAAGTGCTCCTTCATATTGACCGCAAAGCCCCCTGGGACCCGATCGCCAAGGCGATTTTTGGAATCCGCGAGGTAGGCTTCAACGCTAGGCCCGTTTACCAACCTCAATGATTACCGGCGGTAAGAGTCATAGCTTCCGCTACCATAGGAGGTTGCGGGGGGATATCCTCCTCGGCCGGTTGGAGCTGAAGGATAATAAGAAGCATTTCCACTGCCATATTGATTTCCGCCGCCATATGAAGAACCGTTGTATCCAGGACCACTAGAATAAGGGGAAGGGGCTCCATATCCACCACTATTTGAATAAGGGGCTACATATGATGTACTAGAAGGTTGGTAGGATTGTTGTCTCGGCTGACCGCTATTCCAAAGAGCGAGAGTTCCAGTCGGTGCAGGGGTAGGAGCAACCGATGAGAAAGCAGTGGGCCTACTCAAAGAGGCAGAACTGCTGCTTGACGAAGTAGTGGTAGTAGTCTGATTGGGGTGAGGCGCTGTTGCTGTTACAGTCTCATGATCCGAAGGAGTTGGTGAGTCAGCCAAAGTTATAGCAGATTCGTCTTCTATTGCTCCCTTCCTATCAGATTCATCAGCTCTATCAGCTCTATTAGTTTGCGACTGGGTCTGCTGCTGCTGAGAAGGCATCGGCGCATGATTGTGGGCGTGAGGAAGTAGTTGAGGAAGTTGTTGAGGAAGTTGTTGTTGTGGCATTGACTCAAACATTGGGGCGAAGCTAATCTGATGAGCGAAGCCTCTTAGTTCATCGTCGATATCTCGACCCTGTTTTAACCCATTTACAACTGCCATACGCTCTCTTTCGTTCGGACAAACCTTTGCAAGAGCTCTTCCTAAACAAGCAACGGAATCCTGAGGTGTTGCCCAATCAAGACTAATCGGATATCCTTGTCTATCTCGTCGTCGAGATGGTTCTAGTTCATTGATTACAGCATCCACCAGATCCCCGACTGTTCGCCTAACCGGAGCAGAAGAATGAGAATGAGCTTGGACACCACCTCTTGGAGCATTTGGATCAATCCCAGCATCGCGCAAAGCTTGATCTGCGGCGGCTTTTATTTCCGCTTTCTTAGCTGCCTCTGCTGCTTTATGTTTGTCGATCTCAGACTTAATTTTGAGAGCTGTGAACTCATCTCGTTGTTTCGCTTGCGCTTCAGCCTCTCGTTGTAGTAATTGTGCTTTAGCTTTAGCTTTCTCTCTTATAATATTTCTTACTACAGGTGTTGCTTGCTGCTCTTTTTTAGGCAGAAGTTCGATATGATCATGTTCTTCTATTGCCGCACTATCACTTTCAACTTGAGCCTGAAGTTCTCTAATCTTTTTCTCATTTTGTTTTACTTGTTTTTGCAATTTCCGAGTTTCTGCTTGTAAAGTAGCGGTCCAATTTGCAGTTTCACGAGGCGTGGCTTTAAGTGTTGCAAGCTTGATCGCTGGATCGATCTTCGTTTGTACTATGCTACTGTTTCTTTGCTGGTCTGGTGATGCGTAAATCAAATGGAGAGACTCATCTCTTTCTGCTTCAAGTCTCTCTATTTCAGCAATTGCAGAGTCTCTAGCCCTCTCAACCCGAGCAATTTGAGCATCTAAACTATCTACATGAGCTTTTAGAGCGGATTGTCTGAGAGGAACTTGAACCGTATATCTTTTGCTCGGACAACAAGCTCTCGCCCAGTTAACAATTTTCCAACTTGATTCTGAAGCAGGAGGCGGGTCATAAGTTGTTCTGCTCGAAGCAACAGAGACAGGGGCGACGGCAGAGTCCGCTTTTGAATCATCGTCAGACTCAACTTCTAGTCCCCTCTGATCATCAACGTCATCGATATCATCACCGTCACCCATACCATCAACGTCATTAACGTCATCGCGAGCATCCATTCCGCCGATGCCACGAGATAATGATGCAAAAGTCGGTGCGAAGAGTGACCGGAATAACACATCAGCTCCAACGCCGTTAGTCCCCTGCGCTGTAGTATGAGGGTTTCTCTGTCTTATCCCAGATGTCCCAGATGGATGAGACGAGTCTAAATAGAGAGACCTGTCGTTCCCATTCACATTTGACGTTGGTAAAGGCGCCGGCGCCGACGAAGTTGAACTTGATGATACAGATGGTACATGAAGTGACATACTAAATTTTCCCTTGTTAAAGTAATTATACGAAAGATTATACAAATAACTTGCAATTAAATGAAACTAAAATGATTTTTTACATTTTTAAAATTATTGCTTTATATGCATAAAATGCGAAAGAATATTTTAAACTATCTATCCAAAGAGACGGGATACCGATCGCTCTACTTTCCGGCGGGCCGCTTGACAAGCCTCTTCCGATCAATCGCCTCTGATCCGACAGCCCAGCTTCATCTAAAAAAAGCACCGTGCAAACCTCTCCATTTGTAAAATAATTACTTTAAATCCTATTCCCCTAAAGAAGCTTCTCAAGCGCCGCCTTGCTCCTCAGCCATCGATGAAAAGTCCAATTTGACCCCTTATATTATCCCGATTTAGGGACCGATATTTCAGGACAGATTGAACGAAACGAGCAAGAACGTTAAACTGTTCTTTTTGCCCAGATGGTGAAATGGCAGACACGCCAGATTTAGGTTCTGGTACCGCAAGGTGTGCAGGTTCAAGTCCTGTTCTGGGCAAATTCTCTCAAATAATTCAAATTTAACTTTTCATTTACTTTTCCTTAACAGCTGTGCTATTCTATCTCCCAAAATGAGGATTCCCATGACTTCTACATCAATTGTCTCCGTATCTAATCCAAAACAAAATTTTTCATTGATGACCACCGAATTGGCCGATTGGCTAGATGTTAAAAAGAGAGACGATTCTCATATTGGGAAGATCACTTACCATCTTGTCGGAAGAGTCGCTTTGCTGGGCGCTTCCTTGGTCTCCCTTGTTGAATCTATCGGCCGGATCGCCCTCTGCTGTCTCTCTTTTTTCGTCCTCCTCATTACGTTTGGGCAATGGGACCGAATGGCAGAGTTTGGTGGGGAACAACTCCGAAAAGGAGGTTTCGCCGGGATTGCTAGTTTTAATTGCTTAGCCGCTCTCATTTCTCCGAGCGATTTATCTAGAAGGTTACAGAATGCAAGTCCCACGCCAAAAACCCCTGTTCCTCCACAAGTTGCTACACCCCTCGTTCCTCAGAAAATCGCAACACCTGCAGCGCCCCTCAATGCTGAAATGAGGGAGAATCGGATCCGCGTAGGCGCAGATCTCATCCAAGCTAAATTGAGAAAAGAATTCGCATGCGCCCAAAATCAAGCTGCGGCTGAGACGGATGGAGCCTTTCAATATTTGGCAGCCCCAGCAGACTTCCCAGGACATACGGAAGAAGAGCAAGTGCCTGGCTATCAGGTAGGCGTTTGCCATTACATAGGCCGTAGACCCAGCATGGAAGATGAGCATTTGGCGACATCTTTTCACTTAAATATTCAGGGGAGAGATTACCCGCTTCAATTGTTCGGAGTCTTTGATGGCCACGGTGGCCCTCAAACATCGCTCTATGTGAAACAAAATCTCCAACGCAAATTGCAAGAGACGCTGCCGCGGTTTTGCCCGAACGGACTCACCGAAGAAGGGATTTGGAACGCCCTGAAAATGACCTTCGTCGAACTGAACAAAGAACTCCCAAATCACCGCGCAGGATCAACCGCCACTGTGGCACTGATGTTAGATGGGAAACTCTGGACTGCAAACGTGGGCGACTCGAGAACGATTTTAGACAACGGCATCCAACTCAGCGAAGATGCAAAACCCAATGATCCCCGCTATCTAAAAGGAATCGTAAATCGCGGAGGAGTTGTCTTTTTCAATCGAATCAATGGAAACCTCGGGGTAGGGCGAGCTGTTGGTGATCATATGGTGGGCGCCGTTAGCGCAAGACCAAAAATCACGGTTTACCCCCTTGCAACCATTCAGCCGGGCAGTCATTTGATCCTGACTTGCGACGGAATTTACGACGTCGCGAGCACAAGACAGGTTGCTGGCGCCGTTCGCGCTCATGCCCAAGAATCGGCCATGACCCTCGCTAAAAACATCGTCTACTCTGCCTACCAGGCTCAATCTGGAGACAACCTATCTGCCCTCGTCGTTAAATTTCCTGGCTGATGAATTTGTAGAGGGGATTGCATGAACCCGGCCCTCTCTCGAAAAGAACGGGCCGTTTTTTTCTAGAACCTAATAACTCATTGATCATAAGCGTTTTTTGCAAGCCCTTGCATATCAAACCATCAGATGGTATGATTCTGACCATTGGACGGATAGATTTATATGGAATATCATAGGTCATTAACAGATAAGGTTTTAAGCGGCAGAAAGCGGAGCCCTGCGATTCTCTTAGTTGGAGCGAGACAATCGGGAAAGTCGTTTTTAATGAAAGCCCTCTCTAAAGAGCAGCACATTCATTATGCTACCTTCGACAATCTTCCGACCTTGGCATCGGCTAGCAACGATCCTGTTGGTTTTATCCGTTCTATTCCAAAACCTGTAATTCTAGATGAGGTGCAGAGAGTTCCTGAACTCTTTTTGCCGATCAAAGAAGATATTGATCAGAATCGGATCCCAGGTCGTTATTTATTGACTGGTTCAGCGAATCCTTTGGTTGTCCCAAAACTTGGAGATTCGCTGGCTGGCCGGATGCTTCTTTATGAGCTCTATCCCCTTTCTCAAGGGGAAATTCTGGGGAAAAAAGAACGTTTTCTAGAAAATGCATTTTCAGATACTCCTGTTTTTTCATCTTCTCATTTTACTAAAAATGAGCTTATTGATCGGATGATTAGAGGCGGTTACCCTGAAGTTCAAACTCTAAAAAATCATGAGGAGCGATCAGAATGGGCAGATGCCTATCTCTCATTGATTCTCCAAAAAGACATTAAGGATCTCGCAAATATTGAAGGTTTTATTCAGTTACCTAATCTTATTCTAGCGATGGCAGCCCAAGTTGGATCGCTATTGGATTATGGCAATTTGGCAAAAGATTCAGGCATACCGATGACAACGTTACGTAGATATTTTCAGCTTCTACATAGCCTTTTTATCATCCATACACTTCCATCCTGGAGTCGGAATTTAAAAAAACGGTTAGTAAAATCGCCTAAAATATTTTTCGTCGACACTATTATTCTCTTTCAATTGTTAAATCTTGATGAAACTCGATTGGAACAATCCCCTAAAGTCCTCGGAAGAGCAGCTGAAAATTTTGTTGTTCTAGAACTTTTAAAACAATCTACTTGGCATCCTAAAAAAATTAATCTCTTTCATTTCCATACAGAATCACATCAGGAAGTAGATATTATTCTCGAACACGAGTCGGGAAAAGTGGTTGGGATAGAGGTGAAAAGTAGTGAAACGGTTGGAATAGAGGATTTCAAACATTTCAGAATCATGAAGGAAGCGGTAGGCGATGATTTCTTCCGGGGGATTGTTCTCTACGCTGGGCACCAAATGTTATCTTTTGGTCCAGATCTTCTAGCTCTACCCATTTCCTCACTTTGGGAATAAGTTATTTATAATTCACTTAAGCCTTAAGGACTTGAATTCCTTCAGGTCTTTCCTTGAAACATTGGATTGTGAGGCGAAGGGAGGGGTAATAGAGGTGTTGTTTTTTCGATTCGCCCATCCGGTCGATGATGACGAAGTAGCGATATCCATTTTGCCGAGCGACTTCTGCAGCTCGCCGAAGGGCGTATTTCTCCACCTTTTCAGCAGAGGTGTGCTCATTGGCGCGGAAAGTGACTACAAAAGTGTCCTGTCCCGCACGGAGATCTGAATATCCATTCGTAAAAAGCCCCTCACTTTGATAGAGGGTAGCGCAAGACATGAGCACTACGAGAGGGGCTAGAAAAAAGTATTTAATTTTTGCCATCAGCTATTTCTTTGAGGAGTTCACTAAATTTCTCTTGATACGTAGAGAGGACTGAATAGACTTGGGTCTCAAGCTCATTAGCAGGTTTCACTTTTCCTCTTACCAATGCATTGAGGTCAGTGCCATCCAAATTGCGAGCCATGCGAGCATCGAGATTAGCCGCTGCAAGACCCACTGCCTGTTTTAAAGCGTGATCTTGGAAACTTTTGGAAGCAGCGATCATTTTATCCATTTTCTCCATCCGGAGAGCGATTCTCTTCTCGGCTATTTCATCGTTAGACAAGTCAGTTGTGGGTAAAGTGAGGTGGAGAAGCTTATATTCATATTCGACATCTATGCTGATTAATTTGTTCTCATCGTCGTTTTTCCCGCTATTTGGAGCCATTTGAATGAAGCGGTGAAGCTCGGAGATCGCTTTATCTTGTTCGGGAGTCGATGGATTGGCTACGACAGAACGGACCTTTTGGGCAAAGACCGAATCATCTTTTTCAGGAACTAGACTCAAAAGTTCTTTATTCTTCTCATTTTGCAATTTTAAAGCTTTTTCTTCCCATTTCTTGGCAGCTAAAGCTGCATCAGCTTCTTCAGAGCGGATCTGAACCAGAGTTTCTAATCCATTTTCAGAAAGAGCTTCCTTGTAGGAGGCATCCATTTCCCCAAAAAATGAATTGTACTCCCCTTCTCCATAGGCTGTTCTAACAGTCGAAACCGTCTCTTTTCCCAACTTAAAATTTGATTGACTTTGCTCTGTTTTGGGTCTTTGTACTTCTTCTTGAGCCACAAGCGGCGCTGTCCCGCAAAGAATAGAAGCTAAAATGGCAAATAATTTATTTTGCATAGATCCCCATAGATGTTTATTCACAGATATCATAATTGATTTGGTTTTAAAAAAGAATTGTAATTAATTTGTATGAGGATAAGTTCAAACTAGTGGTAATAGTTAAATGCGATGATTCCGCTTGTGAACTTGACGGTATTGCGTCCTGCGACGGTGAACCAGGGGCCGAAGATGATGCCAAGATTGCCGTTCCAGTTGTATTCAATGGCGGGCGCCAGGCTATATTGAATAGAAGAAGGGGCTGTATTGGGTTCTGTTGTCTTCCCTTTGAAACGGGTTCTCCCCGCCCAACTGCCGACGATATCCATCGCAAAGACCCACTCTTGAGTGAGAGAGATCTCGATTCCGAGATCGGCTTGGCAGTTTTGGGCTGGGTAGACGGTGCCATTGGTTCCCCTTCCACCGCCGTAGATATTTAAGTTTTTCACATGGATAGGCGCGGGAAGCGCATATTGAAGACTCAGCCGGCCGCTAAAGAAGTGCCCTTTGCCTAAGTAAATCAGATTGCCCCAAACAATTCCTAATGTGGTTTGCCACGATCCCCCGCCTCCTATGTCAGTCCCCAGCTTTTTTGGATTGAGGTTCCGGTATTTTCCTAAAGGAAGGGTTTCTTTCAGCTGCAGTTTCAATCCCCCTGCCCAATCGGTGAGGTGAACGCCCCATTGATAGAGCTCAATATCAAGTCCAATCGGCATATCGCCGAGGGCCCATTTGGCAGCTCCTTGCGTGTAGTTATAGTAGAAAGTGGGGTTTAGCTGCACGTCCAGAGCTTTGACGACGCCGATTTGGATGGAAGTTTGGGAAAAATTACTCCAAAAAGTCTTCCTTTTAAGAGGCTTCCAGTCGCTGTTGTATTTTGCCGTATTTGCAATGGCGTAGATATAAGGCTCGATATTGTAATGACCTTCGGGAACGACGTTACTCGAGGGAGCTAAGAGAGGACCTGTGAACCAGGGGGGAATCATCACCTCAGCGGTCGGTTTAAGGCGATGAAAGCTCACCTTCACAGCGTGAATAGAAAGAGGAAGCAGGAGAAGAAGGAAAAACCATTTTCGCATATTGTTTCTCTAGGGCACAATCTATCTAAAAGGGTTTTTGTATGCATTGGTTTCTTTTTGCGGTTGGTTTTTTGTTTGGAGATATGCAAATCCAATTGGGAAAACAGATTTTGACGGTGGAGATTGCCGACACGGAAGAAAGTCGCAGCAAAGGGCTGATGGGAAGAAAAAATTTGGAAGAAGGGCGAGGCATGCTCTTCGTTTACAAAGAGCCCGAAATCCTCAATTTCTGGATGAAAAATACCTTAATTCCCCTATCGATCGGTTTTTTTGATGAAAAGAAGACTCTTATCGGCACCGCCGACATGAATCCGCCGCGAGGAAATTCCTTTCCCACCACGCAAAGTCCTAAGCCGTCTCTCTATGCACTTGAAGTGCCACAAGGGTGGTTTTCCAGAAATAAGATTCATTCGGGCGCTAAATTTTCTTTCCTCGATCCCTCGAATGCAGTAAAATGATTCCTTTTGGAGTCGACCGATGCGTAAAAAAAAGCATAAGGGCCCCTGGGGGGTCTTTCTCGCCATTGTCTTAGCGATCATTTTCGGCAGCTGGGTGGGCCAGCAGGGGGCGATTTTCGGCATCTCCTTCTATGCAATCGTCGATGTTTTGGGGCGGATTTTCCTCAATGCCTTAACTCTAGTCGTCGTTCCTCTCGTCTCCTCTTCGATCATCTCGGGGATTTCCCGGATCGGCAATGAGGGAGATTTTGGAAGGCTCGGCGGCAAGATGTTCACTTTCTACATCGGAACAAGTCTTCTAGCCATCTTGATCGGCCTTTTCTTCGTCAATCTAATCGGCCCCGGAAACTCCCATTTGGTCCCCCCGTCTACGGGAGCAGCGGCCATTGAAATTGAGCACCTCAAAGATCAGATCGCGAATAATCAAGGAGAAACTTTCCTCAAAGTCTTGATGTCAATCGTTCCCTCCAATGTCTTAGCCGCGTTCTCTCAAGGAGAGATGCTCGGCCTGATCTTCTTTAGCCTTCTCTTTGGATTTGCCCTCTCGAAAATCGATTCTGAGCCAGGTAGAGTTTTGCAGCATTTCTTCCAAGGGATTTTCCAAGCGATGATTCGGGTAACCCACATCATCATGAAGTTTTTGCCCTACGGAGTTTTCTGCCTCATTTCAAAAGTGTTTATGTCGACAGGAGTCGGTTCATTGCGCTCTGTCGCTCTTTTCTCAGCTTGTGCCATTCTGGGTCTTGTTACTTTCATGTTCATCGCCCTGCCGCTCTTGCTCAAATTCGTCGGTCGGGTAAGCCCCATCCGCCATTTTAAGGCGATGGCTCCCGCGCTGATCACCGCCTTTTCCACATCTTCTTCTTCCGCAACACTCCCCGTCACTATCGACTGCGTGGAAAAACGGGCTGGCGTTTCCAATCGGATCTGCAGCCTTGTGGTTCCTCTCGGCACATCGATCAACATGTCGGGATCGGCGCTCTATGAATGCGTCGCCGCGATGTTCGTCGCGCAGGCTTATGGGATCGACATTTCTTTTTCGACCCAGTTTTTAGTCGTATTGATGGCCTTGATTACGTCCATCGGCGTGGCGGGAATTCCTTCTGCCAGTCTCGTGGCGATCATTGTGATTTTGAAAGTCATTGGCTTGCCGCCTGAGGGGATCGGCCTGTTTGTCGCTGTCGATCGATTGCTCGATATGTGCCGCACAACGGTGAATGTGTTTAGCGATAGCTGCTGCGCCATCCTCGTCGCGAAAAGCGAAGGGGAAAAAGACGTTTTGGTCAGAGATCCAGTCGAAGAGGGATGATTTTGAGGTTTGTTTAGTAACAGGCTTATTTTCTTCATCAGCGCAGAGTGAATTGCAGAGACGCAGAGGGAGAGAGAGGCGAAGGAATTCCCTGGCTCCGCCGGCCAAAGGGCTTGCGCCCTCTGGACTCCCGTTATTTATAAAATAAGCGGGAAAGGCGTACGCCGCTTTGCGGCGCAAAAAAACTCATTTCTGTATCTCTTGAAAAAATGGGAGTCCAGAGGGCGTAAGCCCTTTGGCCAGCGGAGCGGTTTCTTCTCTCTCTCCCTCTGCGTCTCTGCAATTCACTCTGCGCTGATGAAGAAAATAAGCCTGGTATTATCCAAACTCACGCTCCCCTAGCGAGGGCGGGATCGCTTCTGTTGCCGGCCGTTTACAATCGGCTGCGCCTTGATCGATGGATTGGGTTCGTAATTGGGAATGATCTCTCTTGTAATTCTCGTCTTTAACAACCGCTCAATCCCCTGCAGCAACTCATGTTCATCGATGCAAACCAGTGACACCGCATCTCCACTATAGCCAGCCCGACCCGTTCGACCAATTCTGTGGACATAATCTTCAGGCACCTGAGGAAGATCGAAGTTCACAACGTGAGGCAGCTGCTCGATATCCAAACCGCGCGCCGCTATATCTGTTGCGACCAGTACCCGAACCAATCCCTTTTTAAAATCGTCCAAAGCCTTCGTTCTCGCTCCCTGGCTCTTATTGCCGTGAATAGCTGCAGCTTGGATGCCGTCGTTTGATAGTTTTTCAGCGAGGCGATTGGCCCCATGCTTCGTCCGGACAAAAACGAGAACCTGTCGCCATTGTTTAGAGGAGATGAGAAAGGATAACAAAGGATGCTTCCGGGCGCTATCAACAGGATGGATCGTCTGAGTAACGCTCACTGCAGCGCTGTTTTGGGCTGCGACTTGAACCGTTTTGGGGTTATTCAAAAAGTTTCCAGCGAGCTTTTTGATCGTATCTGAAAAAGTCGCAGAGAATAACAAATTCTGCCGCTTTTTAGCCAAAAGGCTCAATATCTTCCGAATATCGTGGATAAATCCCATATCCAACATCCGATCCGCTTCATCGAGAACCAAGATCTCCACTTGCGATAAATCGACTGCTTTTTGGCTCCAAAGATCTAAAAGGCGCCCGGGAGTCGCAATCACGATATCGACCCCTTTGCGGAGCCGGTTGATTTGCTTATTGATATTCACGCCGCCAAAAATATCTATGGATGTAAGGGGTAAGTATTTACCCAAAGCCCTTATGCTCTCTCCCACCTGACTGGCCAGTTCGCGGGTCGGGGTTAAGATCAGACAGCGGACGACTCCCCTCGGCTTGTTCTTTTTGATGAGATTCTGTAACAAGGGCAAGCCAAAACCGGCCGTCTTTCCCGTGCCTGTCTGCGCCGCTGCGAGCAAATCAGCCCCTTCAAGGACAAGGGGGATTGTTTGGCTTTGAATGGGGGTCGGTTCATCATATCCCATTTCTTCTACAGCGCGGACTAATTCAGGGAGTAAAGTAAAATTTTTAAACGTCATGATTTTCCAATATAAATACTCAAAATGAGCGGGTTGATCTCAATTAAGCACATATTGTGACATCAAAATTATAAATAGTAAAGCTCTTATTTGGTCAGCATGGGCTGTTGAACTCAGGAATAGGTGCTGAATGGCGCCTATAAAGGAGACAGTATGCCTCTTATAAGGCTGAATTTAGCTCTTGGATGAAGAAGCTAAATTGCTGGGTTGTAACCAAGTCATTCAGAAACGATTTCATATCATTGGGATTGGATTGCTGGGCTGCTTGTAAAGGAGTTTCAGTACCTTGCACGCCAGTGATTGGAAGATTTAATATCCCGTATTGTCCGTTAAAGACCATCTGCACATTCACGCTTTCTGCGAAAGATTGGTCGGAAGGATTCCCGTCGTTGCACATCTGTTGATAGAGTGAATTTATCGCCTTCATCGCTTGTTGCACTTGCGCCGCAAATAAGTCTCTTGTAGTTCCCGTATCGGCAATCAGAAATGCTGTCATGGCATTGATCAGGCTTTCCATAGCTGCATTATACTGATCAATCTTGGAGGGTGGAGTAAAATTGGAAGTTGAAGGGGGAATGGATTGTAAATGATCTAACATTGGATATACCTTATATTATATTTATGAAAAAAACAGCGCGACCTGAGGTCGCGCTGTCCGAAAATTATTCTGCACCTTGCAAATTAGCAATGAACTGACTGAACTGACCTGTGTTAGTCAAATCGCTAAGAACTGTTTCCATGTCAGCAGCTGTACCTTGTCCAGCAGCTTGTAATGGAGTTTCGTCGCCTGAGCCACCGTCTACTGGTTGATTCAACATTCCGTAAACATTATTGAATACGAGTTGAACAGCAGAAGTCTGAGCAAAAGCTTCGTCTGAAGGATTGCCGTCGGTAGCCATATCGTTGTAAGTTTGGCTTACAGCTAACATTGCGTTTTGTACTTGAGCTGCAAAGAGAGCTTTTTGTGTTGGATCAGTTGCGCCTTGGAATTTTTCCATAGCATTGATCAAAGCTTGCATTGCGTTATCATAAGCATGTTGCTCAGAAGGAGGAAAATTAACTGTAGAAGCAGAAACAGCTGTTGTTGTAGACATTATAATCACCTTTTTTAATTTGTTATTTTATTTACTAGTCTTTTTCGACTATGATTTAATTTTATAATTAGTTTAGTTATTTAGCAAAGCAAATAAATACCAGTATTTAACTTTTAATAATTTGACAATTTAAAACAAAACAAATAAAATTAGAAATTATTAGGTAATGAAAAATGCAAACATCAATTAACAATCTGAGTCTTGCTCTTGCGAATTCTGGGAGTACCGATAAATTACTGGCGCAACTTGAATATGATATGGGGAAACTTTTCCTTCCTTTCCTTCTCGAAATGCTTGCCTTTCCAGATCCAAATATTTTGGCGGAAAGCGGCCTAATCGCTCAAATCGAAGATCTTATTCCGATGGTAGTGACAGATCTTGAGGCATTAAAAAATGGGACAGCATTAGATCAGGAGGCTTATAACAGTTCAGCCTGTCAAAATATTCTCCAATTTTTAACAGAGCCGCAAGCAAAAGGGTTCATCTCTATATATCAGGCATCTTTAAATCATGACAACATGCAAGTTGCCTCGATCTTGTTTTATCTGAAATATGAAAACGAATTAAACTCTAAATCGGGACTAATCGGACAAATCCGCATCTTTCTTGCCGAGTGGCCCTCGTGATTACAAGCTAAGGATCATTCCCACGTGCAATTTCCCGATCGATGTATCCCCTAATGAAGGGACATTGTGAAGTTTGAATCCCCAATCTAGCCGGGCGGTGAACCATTCGGCGATTCCATACCGAATTCCAGCTCCTGTAGAGCTTAGAAAGGCATGGAGAGGCTCTTCGATGATTTCTTGGATGAGATCTGCATAGCCGCAATCAAAGAAAAGATGAGCTGAAAAACGATCTTTGATCCGTCGGTCGCGGCAAACGTGCAAAATAGGAAAATCGGGAGTGCGGAATTCAAAATTACCGATCACTCCATTATCCCCGTTATAGAGCCGCTCATCAAAGCCACGAACGGTGTCGTAGCCTCCGATGGCGATCTGTTCTGAGGCGAGAAGAGGGCGGGAGCTTTTTTGGAAACGGCTTTGAAAAAGGAAGGAAAAGCGATCGGGGAGCTTAAATACGTACGTAATCCCAGACATCGCATATAAATATTGGTTGCTGGCCCCTGTTCGGAAGTTCTGGAGCTGAAAATCTTCTTCATTGGGAAGCATACGACCTGGCGAATAGAAGAAAAGGGTATTCAAACCCAACTTGTGATTGAGCACTTCCCAACCAATCTGATATCCCAAAACAAATTGAGAGAGATTGGCTGTTTGTTTTTCGACAAAGAAAGCTCCCGAACCGACAAAAGTGAGATTATTATTGGTCGATTTTCCATCAAACCCAAGTTGGATCTGCTGCAGCCAATGGTCAAACAAGTTAGGTAGTGGGATTTCATAGCGAAGACTTCCCTGTCCACTAATCCCCTGACTTTTAAACTGGGGGATATTCGGGACAACGGTTGCAAATCCGCCGTAAAGAGAGAGGAGATGACTCCAAGGCAAGATGGCGAAGTAGCGGAAGGTGTGGGATTGGAATTTAGAAAAATTGAAAGAGGCGCAATATTGATAAGAGAGGATCTGTTCGAATCCGTATGAGCAGCCCCAATCAAAACCGCTAAATAACCGTCCTCGATCAATCTCTCGGGTTCCTGTATTATCGCCTCCCATATAGGCGCGCAAAGGGAACCGATCTTGATTGATCAATTCAATATTGGTTGTCCCTTCTGTGGATCCTTGGACAAAGAGAACTTCTGTCCGATGGAAGGGGTTTCGATTGAGAATAGATACATCATTGAGGAGACGGGGTTCATCGATCGGACATCCCTCACGGAGATGAATAGCCCGTTTGTAGACGGGGTCGCCATACCATCGATTTCCTTTGGAAATGATTTCTCCCACTTTGCCTTCAATGACGCGGAGTTGAAGAACTCCCGCGCTTAAATCTTGTGGAGGGATCTCGACAAGAACAAGAGGCCTTCCCGCCTTTTGATAGGCCAGAATGATTGTTTTTCGAATCTCTAAGATCAGATCTTTATCGAGCGATTCTTCCCAAGGAATGTTTCGATCCAAAATTTGAGGGGCCATCGGTAAAGAGACTCCCTCAACGTCAAGTCCATAGACGCTTTTTAGACCGCTCCGTTCAAGCGGTACTGATTCAGGTCCAAGAAGAATGACTCCTCGCAAAGCTGTCGCAGAGAGTGTCTGGATCGAGATGAGAAGAAAAAGAAGAGTTTTAATCATCATTTGAATGGGTCAATCTTTTTTAATCGGTAATCGCGGTAGAGACGACGCAAACACACATCAGATCCCATTATAGGAATTTCAGTAAACAGAAAATCATCGTAACTTCTGAGAACTTCAAAATATTCGTTGTTTGCAGACCGATAGCTGCTGAGCACTGAACCGATTTCCGCAATAATGTCTTTATAGAAAATGGTGAAAGGAAAACCTCCGAGAGGAGAGAAATAATAAACATCCCAAATCTCTTCGTTTGTATTGAAAAATTCAAGGCCAGGGACGAAAATTGAGTTATTGAGCAGGCCAATGATTTCATTTAAAGATCTCCGAGCGGTAAAGATCCGAAGAGCGCCTCCTCCAGTGAAGATGAAAGAAGGGTCCATTTTGAAGGCGCCATTTCCAATTCCAGATGGAGTGGGGAAAAGATCGTCTACGACGAGCGCCATAGCACCGCCGTTTGTTTGAATCGAGGAACTATTCATAATCGACATACTGATGCCGGTAAAGAAAGTGAGACTCCCACTTCCGGTATTCTGAATCCGAGCGCCGTTATTGAGAAAGGCATTTCCTTGAAAATTGAGAATCGTATCTCCATTTCCTTGGTTCTGGATGAAAGAGTTGTTGCTGAGATTTAAATCGCCGATTGATTCGATCCGCAGCATTGTATTTTTGAGTCCCAATTGAACCATGGAAGCGGAACTTCCTGCGGGCGCAGAAAGAGCCGTCGACTTCATCGCAACGAGGTACATGAGATCGCCGGAGACGATCGTCGCATCGGTTCCAGCCCCATTTCCTCCTAAGACAGAAATGTTACCTCCGACAGTTCCAGTCATCGTTCCAACTGCAGTGAAACTTGCGAATCCACCGCCTGCAGCTCCGCCAGCTAGGCTAAGATCTCCTGCACTGACGATTTCCACATTCCCTGTCGCTGCCATAATCCGAGCAGGGCCGAGCATGTCCACCCTTCCAATAGTGATCTGATTGACGCCGAGAATCTCTTGTGTGCTATCTCCTATAAGTACATTTCCGTTGGAAGAAGAAATATAAGAAAGAACACCTATACTGGATCCGCCAAGAACAAAGATATTGCCGAGACCGGCGGGTCCATTCATTGTGACGCTTAAATTCTTGCAGGAAGTGATCGTCGCATTCCCATTTTGCAAGGTTAAAGGACTTGCAGGATTCAAATTGACGTTCGTGATTCCGTTGAATGAGAGGGTCAAATTCTGTGAGGAATAGATTTCGGAAAAACCGGTTCCTAAACCGCCTAATTCATTGAGATTCGAAGTGATAATGGAAATATCAAACGGAGAGCAAATATTCGTCTGTGTGTTATCGATTCTAGCCAATCCATTGTTCCCTAAAACAGGTCCATTGAGATCGAGTTCATAAGTGAGGATGGCAATATTGGAAGTCGTGACATTGCCGGGAGGTCCCAATGTGCCAATCGATGCGACTCCGCCTGAAGGCCCTCCATTGCCAGCATTTAAAACGATTGAATGGCTCGATGATTGACTTGTGGCTGTCTGCATATTAATCAATGAAATTTGAGCAGAAATCAGCGATGGAGTCAGGGTATTGTAATAACCAATGGTCGCATTGGTTCCGCTTCCTGCATTCAAAGTAATGGGTCCAGCCGCGGTTGAAACGGCTACATTCGAAGATTGTGCAGCGAAAGAGAGAACCGAGCCAGCAGAGGGGCTGAAAAAACCAATCACGGCATGAGCTTCGGCGCCAATTCCTGCATTGAGAGTGACTCCATTGATATCTGAAGACCCTGTTGTGAAACTACCTGTTGCGGTATTCAGATTGGTTGTAAGAGGATTTCCATGTCCAATGATCGCAGATGCTTGATGAACCATCCCTCCATTCAGAGATAAAGGTCCCCCCGAACCAAAAGCTGGAAAAGTAACGTCTCCCGAAACGGTATAGGAAATCGTGGCAGGGCTGGTGAATGGGGAATGGCCAATTTGCGCATAGCCAGAATCCCCTGCGAGTGCTCCTTGAAGCACAGCACTTCCTCCAATTGAACCAAAGGTGACAGAGCTATTGACATTGGTCTGCATGGGATTGTTGCCGATTCCGATTTGGGCATAGGCATTTGTTCCAGAACCACCAGTCAATGCCAGATTGCCGCCGACCGAAGTGATTGTGATGTTATTTAAATAGGTTCCGATTTGTGCATAGGTAAGCGTTCCGGTGCCGCCGTTCAGCGTAAGGACCCCTCCTGTCGTCATATTGATGGCGCCGTTGAGATTGAGAATTTGAGCCGTCGCTGTCGGGGGACCTGCATTGGGAGCTCCTCCTTGCAGAATGATGTTATTGGTTGCATTCACAGTCACGGGACCTTGGAATGCTTGGATTGTTGAAGGCGCTCGGCTGGTGGTATCTCCAATGGAAACATTTTGTTGATTGGGGATAAAGCAGCGGCCATTTACCGATTCGATCAAAGCGTCTGCAATGCCTGCTGTTCCTCCTGATAAGTGGAGAAGCGTTCCAAAACAAAACGCATTGATGTCGTTATTTTGATTGGCTACGACGTGGGCATAGCCATTTTGTAATGGATTATTGATATTGAAATTGCCTGAATAACAAATCGATAGATTGTTGGACGAATAAATATCTACAAATCCAGAGGCAAGGCCGAGGCCTCCGGTCATAGTGATATTTCTCGAATTTTGGATAGTTATATCGAAACCCGGATTGGGGGTATTTGGGAAACTGTTCAAAATACGAGCTGAGCCATTATTTCCAGCTGTTGGGCCGAGGAGCGTGATATCTCTCGCAGTCAGAGTGATCACACTAGAAGTTGTAGATAAAGGAGAATGAGTCGCCGTGCCAATGACCGCGACACCTGCAGAAGTGCCTCCATCATTCCCAGCGTTGAGAGAAATATCTTGATTCGATTCGGTGCTCACCTGAATTTGCTGAATGGTCACAGTAGATGTGTTAACCAGGGGATTCTTTGCATTGTAATATCCAATCGTCGCATTGCTTCCATTTGCAGCGCTCAAAAGAATGGGGCCATTAGAACTTAAGAGGTTTAATTGACTTGAAGAGACTGTAAAAGGGGATGTCGATCCAGCAGTTGGGTTGTGAAACCCAATAATAGCATGAGTCTGAGGAACAGATCCCGCTAGGAGAGAAACACCAACGCCTCCTAAACCAGAGACAGGATTGATCTGAATTTGTCCATTGATTGTCGTGAGTCGCGGTGTCAACTCATTGCCATGACCAATGATCGCAGTCCCGTTTGTGGCGCTGCCGCCTGTTAGAATCAGGCTTCCTCCAATTCCAAAGGGAAAAAGAATATCTCCAGTCACTGTTGAGGTAAGTGCAGTGAGTGGAGAATGGCCGATTTGAACATAAGAACTGGCTCCATCTTGAGCTGTGAGAGCGACGCTTCCGACTAATTGGAGAGTAATGTTTGCATTGACCGCTGAGGTAGCGGTTCCAATGCCTCTGCCGATTTGCGCATAGGATCGATCGGCCGATACTCCACTGCCTCCCGTGAGAGTGAGGCCTTCTGTGATATTTTGAATCAGGATATTTCCTTGAGCCGTCGAGATTTCAGCATAACAGAGAGTCCCTGTTCCTCCAGTTAAAGTTAAGGTTTGAGTTCCTCCAAGAATCGTCAAAGAACCAGGATTCAAAGAAGTGGCCGTGCAGCGGATCTCTGCTGAGGCAAAAGGAGGCGCCAGGATATTCGCTTGCCCTCCTTGAAGTGTCGCTGTAACTCCAAAATGAAAAAGGCTAGTCCCTGAAGAAGTGAGAATTTGAGAAGGAGCTTGGGACGTGGCGCTGCCGATGGCTAAAGTAGCGCCGCCTACATTGACGGTTGTTCCCCAGTTCACTGTAGAAGTTAGAGATTGGACAAGAGCCCCTGCAGAAGGATTGGTTCCTCCAAAAACTCCAAAATCGGTAGTCGTAAAAACAGGATTGAGGGTGAGAGAGCCTTGACTTACAATACTAGCAAGGCCATTTTGAAGAAAGGGCACAGTGACATCCGTACAATTGACGTAAAGGTGGCGGCGAATTCTAATTTCGGCCGTGCCGCTTGAGTAAATTTGCGCAAAACCTGCATTTGTTCCAGTACCGCCTAAAACGAGTAAATCCGAAGCAAAAGGAGTCCCATCGCACGCAATCGTGATGTCATTGCCAGCAGGAACAGGGGCATTCGGATTCCCGTTAATAAGACGGGCAGAGCCATTAGTACCTCCTGCTTGAGGTCCTAAAACTTGCACGCCACCGCCTGAAATAAAGATATTGGAATTCGCAGAACCTAGTGCATCCAAAGTTCCAAAAGCGGCAGTTCCATGAGCGCTTACGCCTGCATTTCCGGCTGTGAGCATGAGGACATTAGAGGATGTCGGGATTGCGTTGAGAGTCGCAATATTCACTGTTGCATTCGTTGTCGTACTTGAGTTGTTGTAATAGCCGATGATCCCATTGCACTGCGTGCCCCCATTTACATTGATATTTCCTGAAGCCAAAGTCCTCACATCGAGAAGGGTCGAGGTAGCGGTATAGGAAACTGAAGGGCCTCCTTGAGGGGTATGAAATCCAATGACTGCGTGCGACTCGGAAGCGGATCCTCCAGTCACCGTAATCACACCTTGGGCATAAATCTGAAAGTTCCCCGTGGCGGATTTTATGAGGGGCGTCAGTTCATTTCCATGGCCAATAATGGCTGTAGCCTGAGTGCCAGCCATTGTGTTGCCTGTTACATTGATATTATTCCCCACTCCGAGATTGGGAGGATTAAAGATGATTGAACCAGATACAGTGGTATTAGGCCCCGCAGGAAAAGGAGAATGGCCAATTTGGGCATAGGCTTGCATCCCCTTTCCGCCCGTCACATTTAAATCTCCGCCTCCGACATTAAAAGCAAAGGTGATATCGCTAGTAACCGTCACTGCTGCAGGAGCTGTTCCAACCCCAATTTGGGCATAAGAATTCGCTCCCCCTCCCCCTAAAACATTGAGCACTCCCAGATTGCCTAAAGTTCCGTTAATAGGGCCTGCGCGGGACGAAATCTCCGCATAAGTACCGATAGGCACTCCTCCCTGAACTGTTAAATTGATTGAGGAAAGAGTGATCGTTCCGCTATCGCTAAAAATGCCGGCATGGGCATTCGCTACGCTTGAGCCGGCCACTACTTGGATATCGGTATTCGCCGCTGTGACTGTGATAGGACCCGAAGCGGTTCTCACTTCGGCAGGTCCCGCGGTAGTTCCTGGATTGACGAACACGTTACCGCTCGCTAAAAGAGTGATCCCACCGCCGCCTAACGCCTGCATTTGCGCCTCGACTACGACATTATTCGCAGCATTGAGAGTCAAAGAAAAGTCGGTCGCCC
>Ga0206803_1024_pt1 | contig 41578 bp, 43 predicted proteins | sample Alteio_BWOrgCont_61_FD_152909 | JGI IMG/M metagenome (GOLD analysis project Ga0206803, IMG submission 152909) | Enriched cells from forest soil in Barre Woods Harvard Forest LTER site, Petersham, Massachusetts, United States -... | ecosystem: Environmental > Terrestrial > Soil > Temperate forest >... | reverse complement strand
CAATGAGCACCGAAAAGAATGTCCAGATCGTGAAGAATTTTCTTGCGGCACTCGGCCGCCGCGACAAGCAAGATCTGCTGGCGTTGTCTGCCGAAGATATTGAGTGGATCATTCCGGGCGAGGACTGGCCGCTGGCCGGCACGCACCGCGGGCACGCTGGACTGAATAACTTAGTTCAGAAGGCTAACGAAACGGTGGAAACTTCGTTCCCAGAGCCCCCCGAGTTCATAGCGCAGGGAGACCGGGTTCTGGTCGTCGGCTTCGCTACGGGGAGAATCAAAGCCACGAATAAGACGTTCGAGGACCATTGGGTCTTCGCCATTACCGTTCGAAATGGCAAAGTGACAAACATCCGTGAGTATGTCGACACCCAAGCCCTGGCGCGGGCCTCCGAGACGGCCGCGAGCCCCCGGCCCTGACCCATCAAGCTGTTTCGTCTCGGCGATCTGAACCGGCGGATCTCGGTGAGTGCATGATCGCCAATGTACTCTCTGAGTCACGATCAATAACGATAAGTCGGCCAGGCTGGAGACAAAATCCTGAATGCTTGCGCGTTTCTCGGTACCAATCCGACGGGCAAGACCGATAACTTCCGTCTTGCCCGTTACCCGCCCTGAATCCGTGTGGAATGCCCACAATACGGCTGCTAGGCTGCAAGCGCTAAGAGGTGGGTGGGCTGGCGCGAATCTCAGATCGCGAGATCGTCTGGTCGTTCATCGAAAGCTTCTGCGTGCAGGCTGGGCGCAGCTATCTAAGGTAGGTCTTCACCATATCGATCACCTCATCGGCCGCGTGCGTCTGCTCCGAATTCGGTCTCCGCTTTGGGTCAAGCACGTGATGCCGGATGTGGCCTTCCAGGAGTTCAGTCATTAGGCTATTGACTGCACCTCTTGCGGCGCTGATGATCTGCAACACCTCGGAGCAATCGCGTCCCTCGTCGAGGACCCGCTCAAGAGCCTCAAATTGCCCGCGGATGCGTTTGCTCCGCAAAATCAGCTTCTGTTTGTTCTTGATTGTATGACTCATTCGCAAACGAATCATATCATGCCAGAGCTTGCACTATACCTATGGGGGTATGTATGATGAGCCCATTCTTTGACGCGAGTTCATCATGTGGCAGCGATTGGCCTTCGTCATCACGGTTGTGCTTCTGGGAGTCAGTGGAGGCGTCATCGCCCTTTTTGTTCGTGGCATACACGCGGAACGGGGCGCGGTAGCGGGTTTTTGTGTTGTTTCTACGCTGGCTATCGTGCAGAGCTGGATGGTTGCCTCTGAAATCGCCAGGGTCCGCAAGCGGTCTAGCGACATGCGAAATGCATGTTATCGCGGAGCGCAAGCAAAATTTCGAGCGGTTTCCCTCGTTGGACTGTGTGCAAGTGCAACGGTCCTTCCCCTGGCATTCACGGGGGCAAACTTGGGGGCACCAGGTCGATTTGCCACCGTCATGTTAGGCGGTGTGGTGTTTTCCACCGTCGCAGCGTTGACCGTGTTACCTGTCGTCATTGCACGGATCTCTGAGTGACATCGGTTCATTGCTCGGATCCGTTTATAGCGGTGCCCGTTCCTTGAGGCACCGTGTGCGCGTGGCCGCGAAGTAGTCGAAATGGTCGAGTCTTACACGGAATTTCGGTTTCGTCCCACGGAGGGAATGTCGCTATGAGTTCTTCACCAATCATCGAAAAGTCCCCAGTCAGCCCTCCGCATCTTAGCGAGACGCGGAAGTCCCCAAAACTAAATGAGCCTGCCCCTGGCACCGAGAGCGAAGAACGCGGACACGGTGTGGAATGGGCCGAACTGGTCCGCATAGCTTTTGTGTTCTTAGCCGCGGCGGCGGTCTGGTTTCGACTGTGGGAGCCATTTCCGCATGTCAGTGTAATCGGGATCGCGGGCGCTCTCATCGGCGGGTATCCGATTTTCAAAGAAGCATTCGAGAACATCGTCGAGCGCAAGATGACGATGGAACTCTCGATGACCATCGCTCTCCTCTCGGCTTTGGCTATTGGAGAGTTCTTCACTGCTCTGGTTATCACCGGTTTCGTCCTCGCGGCCGAAGTGTTGGAGGGTCTCACAGTCGGCCGAGGCCGGCGGGCTATCCAGAGTCTGCTCGATTTTCTCCCGAGAACCGTCGCAATCCGCCGTGATGATCAGGTGATTGAGGTTCCGTCCGACCAAGTTCAGGTTGGTGACACCGTGATCGTGAAGCCGGGTGGACGCATCCCAGTGGACGGCACTGTGCTTGGCGGCCGATCGTTTGTGGAACAAGCGGCTATCACGGGTGAGGCCATGCCAGTTGAGAAAGCACCCGGAGATGCGGTCTACGCCGGCACCATTAATCAGTCAGGCGCTCTGGAAATCGGCGCCCAGAAACTCGGACGGGATACGACTTTTGGAAGAATCATTGAAGCCGTCGAACGCGCCGAGAAATCGCGGGCTCCGATTCAGAAAACCGCGGATCGGCTGGCGGGCTACCTTGTGTATTTCGCCCTGGGAGCCGCGGTTCTCACATTCATCGTTACTCACAATATCAGGTCGACCATTTCGGTTGTGATTGTTGCCGGCGCATGCGGCATTGCTGCCGGGACCCCTCTTGCAATCCTGGGAGCAATCGGCCGAGCCGCGCATCAGGGAGCCATCATTAAAGGCGGCCTCTACTTGGAAGCGCTGGCTGCTGTCGACACAGTGCTCTTGGACAAGACGGGCACGCTGACTTTCGGGACGCCGCAGATCCGGGAAGTCATTTCCGCCAACGGTTTCGGGGAGCAGCAAATCATCGCCGCTGCCAGCATCGCGGAGCGCAAATCCGAACATCCTCTTGCCAAGGCAGTGATGGCGCGGGCAACAGAACTCGCCATTCCACTCGTGGACCCCGATGAATTCTCGTACAAACCTGGAAGAGGAGTCAGGGTGAGTTATGCGGGCGAAGAGATCGTTGTGGGTAGCCTAGCCCTTCTCGTGGAACACGGTATGACGAGGGGGCTGCCCGGAAGCAGTAACGGTGCGGACGCGGCGTCGGAAGTGTACGTCGCTCGCGCCGGGCAAGTTCTCGGGAGCATCCGAATTGCGGATGTTTTGCGACCAGAAGCCAAGAATGCGGTTGCGGCGATGCGACAGATGGGTTTGAGAACTGTCCTGCTGAGCGGAGACACGCAGGCCGTAACTTCATCGGTTGGCCACGATCTCGGAGTAGATGAAGCGGTAGGAGGACTCCTGCCCGAGGAAAAAGCAAAGCGGGTGGCAGAACTGCGCAGCAAAGGGCGTAATGTCGCGATGGTCGGTGACGGGATCAACGACGCTCCCGCCCTGGTAGAAGCCAATGTTGGCATCGCGATGGGATCGGGAACTGATGTCGCTCGCGAGAGTGCGGATGTGATTTTGATCGGAAGCGATCTCTCGAAATTGGTCGAAACTCTGCGTATTGCTCGACGCTGTCGCGGGATCATCATACAGAACTTTGTAGGCACGCTGGTTGTGGACAGCATCGGAGTCGGAATGGCAGCTCTTGGCTTCCTAAATCCACTTCTGGCCGCCTTTATTCACGTCACCTCAGAGTTGGCATTCATCCTCAATTCCACGAGATTGTTGCCCCGAAGTTCGAAAGCCGGGCAATGAGATCCAAGATTTTGTGGGAAAGCTTGAGTTCGGTATGCACTTTGCTCATGTGATCCGGAGTCGGAAAGTCAGAGCGTGCGTAGTCCTAATAACCCTCGCAATCTTGGTGACGTTAATTGCCGCAATTTTCTTACAGTCTCGCAGATCACCGAAACCGATTGAAATGGATGACCTGTATGGCCTCTTGGATTAAGTGGCTTCTAGAACTGGGAACGGATCGCACGCGGTGAACGACGATCGAGATTGTCCATTGAAAACGAAGCGCCTCGTCGTCGGACAGATCACGATCTGTCGAGGCTGCTGTTGCGGCAATGTCGAACGGGGTTTACCGGAAGTTCCGGTGGAATGGCTGAAGAGCGAATGGCGGAAACGGGGACTCCTTAAGCGAGTTCAGCTGACGATCAGCGGCTGTGTTGGACCATGCGACGTGCCGAACGTGGTCGTGATTACAAGCTCATCGGGTACGGAGTGGCTGGGGAATATCGTTAAGTTCGACCAGTACAGAACCCTGGTTGAGTGGGCAGTTCGGTGTCGGGATGCAGGCCAGATGTTAGCTCTGCCGCACGAGTTTCGTGAATGCAGGATTAGCCCTTTTTCTTCATAGAGCCTGGCGGAACCGTTGAAGAGCTTTCAAAACAAGAGAGTGCCTTTAACACTCAAAACGCCACAGCTGGCAGTGCTACATCCACACAGGTCAAGGCTTCCGTGGATTCGAGCATTCCTGTTGGAGGCGCGACGCAGTGAACTTATGGTATCAATCTTCAAGCAGAGTCAGAATCGAAGCAAGAGAGCGAACCGCACGGAGGGGATGGTACGCCTCCTATTGATCATTCTGTGGTCTGTGGTCGTCGTCGTGTTGGGTTTTTACTCGGGTTTAGCCTATCACCACCACTAGCACTACCCGGCCAGCGAAACAAAACATTAAGCAGGTTTTGGGTACATACCCCGCTAGGTACAACTTCGTTGCGTTTCTTTGAGGTTTTGGTATAGATTCAAACGAAGCTTCCATGGGGTAGCTGTGATGCGGTCGATAACGAAGCGGATAGCGTGTCTATGCTTGCTGCTGACTCTGTGGTCAGCGATCGCATTTGCTACGCATCAGCATTGGGGCGCTGCCGAGTCGTCGACTTGCCCTGTCTGCATCGCCGCCCATTCAGCTTCCCCTCAAGCCACCACAACCACCCTGTCAAGCGTGATGTTCGTCTCCGAGCCTGTCGTTCGGCCGGAGCCTGTAGCGACCAAACAACGCCTGATAGCCTTCGCCCTCTGTGTTCGCCCACCTCCTAGCGTCTAAATAAGATCAATTCTCTGATTTTTCAGGCCCCGGTTCATTCTCCGTGTGGCTGTGCCTTGATCTTTTCGACCAATTCTCAGGAGGAATCATGCTGGCTTCATACGAAAAGTCGCTTCGAGCGGCTTTTACAGTCCTATTCTGCGTGGCGCTGGGTGTTCAGGCCTACGCTCAGTCGGGCTCGGGATCGCTTAACGGCACTGTCGTTGACCCTTCAGGCGCCGTGGTTCCGAATGCCAAAGTCGAGATTCACCAGCTGGTCAGTGGTTTTGACCGGACGACCACTACAGACGGTAAGGGGAATTTCAGTTTCTCGAACGTACCGTTTAATCCGTATCACATGACGGTGACGGCTGAGGGGTTCGCCCCGAGCGCTCAGGACGTGGAGGTTCGCTCGATAGTGGCAGCTAGCGTCAAGGTTAGTCTTCAAGTGACTGGCACGTCCACTTCGGTCACGGTCGAAGCTGGTTCCGATTTGGTGGAAAATGATCCAACTGGGCACACCGACGTGGATCGCGATTTGTTCAACAAAGTGCCACTCGAAAGCCAGTCCTCCTCGTTAAGTTCGCTGGTCACGCTGGCGTCGCCAGGTGTATCGGCAGATTCCAATGGTCTTTTCCACGGACTCGGCGACCACGCGTCGAACTCATTCTCGGTGGACGGCCAGCCGATTACCGATCAGCAGAGCAAGGTTTTTTCAAACCAGGTCCCTCTTGATTCCATCGAATCGCTTGAAGTGATTCCGGGAGCTCCGCCGGCGGAATATGGCGGCAAAACAAGCTTGGTGATCGTGGCGACCACTCGCTCTGGCCTAGGCTCAAAAACTCCGCATGGCAGTGTGAATGCTTCCTACGGATCGTTTGGCTCGTCGAATATCGGCTTTGACCTGGCTTATGGCGGTGATAAGTGGGGGAATTTCATCTCGGCGAACGGACTGAATACGGGGAGATTCCTGGACCCGCCGGAATTCGTAGTGACGCACGACAAAGGCAACGAGGAAAATATTTTCGACCGGGTGGACTACCAACTCTCGGCCAAAGACTCGATCCATCTGAATCTCGGCTTTAGCCGCTCCTGGTTCCAGACGCCCAATTCGTATGACTCGCAGAACGCGACTCCGTGGAACGGCGTTACCGTGAGCAATAACGGGCTTGGTCCCAATGGCGCCCCGGTCGGTCCTGCAGACCAGCGATCGAAGATCGACACCTTTAACATCGCTCCGACCTGGACAAGGATAATCAATCCGACAACGGTGTTTACCTTCGGTGGCTTCGTCCGACGAGATGGTTACAATTACTATCCGAGCAACAACCCATTTGCGGACCTCGGCCCACCGAATCTGCAGCAGCAAACGATCTCGCAATACCGGACACTCACGAACACGGGGGTGCTCGCGAATGTCACTCATGTGGTAGGCATCAACAACATCAAGGCGGGAGTTACGTATCAGCAGACCTTTCTCAGGGAAAACTTCAACCTCGGAATTGTCGACCCAAATTTCAATGCGCCCTGCCTGGATGCCAACGGCGTACCGGTATTTGTGGGCAATCCAACGGTGAACAACCCCGGCAATTGTGCCGGTGCCGCCTCAACGAACGCAGCACTTTATCCGACGCCATTCGTGGCTAATCCTGGTTTCGATTCATTGCTCGGTTGCTACGATCTGACTCGATCGACACCATCGTCGGCTGACGGTTGTGCCAGTGCCACCAGCAGCTTGTATGCATTTCACGGGCATACGGACATAAAAGAACTCGCCCTCTATATTCAGGATTCGATCACCATAAAAAATTGGTCCTTGAATCTGGGACTGCGTGGCGATCTTTACAACGGCCTTGTCGTGGCTCATCAGGCCGAGCCTCGCGTTGGTGTTGCTTACAACATCAAGCGGACCAATACAATCCTCCGAATCTCCTACGCGCGTACGCTGGAAAGTCCTTTCAACGAGAATCTGGTACTTTCGAGCACCGGTTGCGCTAATGCAGTCTTGAATCCCCTTCTTGCCTGTTCTCAGCCGGCTTCAGCGGGGACGACGCCATTCAATCCCGGCTATCGCAACGACTTCCATGCTGGCCTGCAGCAGGCGCTCGGCAAATATGCGGTCATAAGCGGGGACTACATTTGGAAATACACGCACAATGCCTACGATTTCAGCGTACTAGGGGCGACCCCAATTACCTTCCCGATTGACTGGCACAACTCGAAAATTCCCGGCTATGCCGTCCGCGTGAGCGTACCGGATTTCCATGGCTTCTCGGCGTTGATGGTTTTCTCTAGCGTTGCGGCGCGTTTTTTCACTCCGCAGATCGGCGGCGCGGGTGCGGTTCCGTCGGTGGCCTTTAGCTCGGGAATCACACCCTTCCGCATTGACCACGACGAAACTTTCAATCAGACCACTCACTTTCAATACCAGCCCTGGAAGCGAGGCCCGTGGCTAGGCTTCAACTGGCGATATGACAGCGGATTGGTGGCTGGAGCTGCTCCCTGCTACGGTGTAGGGCCCGCCAATAACTGTCCTCAATCGACCACGCTAGGAGGACAGCCGGCCATTAACATGACGGATGCCTTCGGCACACCATTAACTGCCGATCAGGAGTTCCAGGCTGGGTTTAGTTGCAACGGTGCGCGTGCCACGCCAACGGTTTCTTTGCCCTTTACGTGTCTCGCGTCCCAGTTCGGGTCGTCTCTCATATCAGTGCCCGCGCCAGGGACCGAAAATGATGATCACAAGCCGCCGCGTATCGCGCCCCGCAGCCTGTTCGATATTGCCGTCGGTGACGACAATCTGTTCAAAGGCGATCATTACAGATGGAGTCTTACTATGACTGCCATCAATATCACTAACAAGTATGCACTCTACAATTTCCTTTCCACCTTCAGTGGCACGCACTACGTGACTCCGCGAGCGCTGACGGCTCAACTCGGGTTCCACTTTTAGCCGACACTCCCCCGTCGATGAGGGCAGTACGATCACAACCGTACTGCCCTCCCTTAGCGGGGATGCTGGAACGCGCAACTCACTCTGGAGACATCAATGCGCCTATGCGTGTTCACGCTCACTGGAGCGTGCCTATTTCTGTTTTTGTGTCCGCCTGCTCATGGGCAGACTTCCTGTAAGGTGCCCTCTGGCGATCCTCAAAGGGCCGCTGAGGACAAAGACCCCATAGCCATTGTTGAGCTTGGCGCAGCAACTAGCTGGAACCTCAGCGGAGGCGCAGCAACGTTCGCGCCGAATCTTGCAGCGGAGGTGACACCGATAGAGAACTGGCTGGAGATCGAGGCAGGCGTGTCGCCCTTCTACACTCGTAAGTTAACGGAATGGGACACTGACCTGCTTTTCAAGAAGCCGTGGGCCATATCACGGAAGGCGGAGTTCATGGTGGGCGTCGGTCCCCAATGGGTCCACCTCAGACAGAACGGGAAAGTGACCAACTCCATCTCTGGTGAGATAGCGGGAGACTTTATGTTCTGGCCGACCGGCAAACACCGGTTCGGCTGGTTCCTCGAACCGGCTTACGACTACGGTTTTGCCGGAGGCCACCAGCAATCCATCGGTATGAGCGTCGGTCTCCTCATCGGAATTCCGTGATGGCTACGGGGCATGGAAACGCGCGCTTTATCGTCAGCCATCACCGTAAGCGAATTGTCATCTGACGACAACAGGCCGAAGCGCACGTCCCGCTAAGCGGGCTGGTTTTGTCGATTCCGATAGAGGTGGTCGGCAAACAGGAAGTGAATCGGGGGATCATCCTTCGGCGACTCATCCTCTCGGTCCAGAAACGGGCTTATGGGAAGCGACGCCAGATCAGTAACGAGAAGTCGGCTTGTCGGAAACGATCTCCGCACTTGGCATCATTCTGGGCGGATTACGGGCAACCCTTCCGTAATCCGGTAATGTAAGGTCAGCCGACAACTCGACCGGGAATCGTATCGGATCCGCTACGTCCCCGTGTGATATGCCTTGGCAGCGAGTGGTAGGATGAATGTGGTAACAGGTTTTGTCTGACCTCACAACAAGTGAACCGATAGTCTTTCTGGAAGAACCTCCAAATCCCCCTCTTCGTTCATGGGTTCGATCACTGTGGTACTGCCGGGCGCCCCGGTTTTCCCATGGCCGCGAACGCGTTTTGCCCAATGGCTGCATGCAGATCATCCTCAATTTGTCCCGCAGCTATCTCACCGACTGCGGAGAGGACGGAAAAGCGAGCAGGCGCCTTCCACGAGCCATCATCGTAGGTACGCGGGCACGATTTGGGGTAGTGGATACAGCGGACATGGAGGAGATGGTCGGGATTTTGATCGAGCCTGGAGGTTTTGCGGGGCTGTTCCGCGAGCGCGCCGACCTGTTTTTTGAGCGCTCTATAGGTTTGGAAGAGGTCTGGACTGGCACGTCTCTCACGGAGAGGCTGTGCGAGGTTCCCACACCCGTCGAGAAGTTGAGGACCTTGGAAGTTCTCCTGAGCAGACGTCTTCATCTCCATCCAGGCACACGGCGTTCTGAGCTGGTCGATCACGCGATGCATCTCTTCCGGGAAACAGATTTCCGCGTGGCCGATTGCGCCCGATCGATAGGGGTAAGCGAGCGGCGACTCTCACAGGTGTTTCGAGAACAGGTCGGTATGAGCCCCAAAACGTGGTGCCGCATACGCCGCTTTCAGACCGCCGTGCGAGCTTTGCACGACGGGGTGGACGTACCTTGGACGGAGCTGGCACTCCGCTGTGGATACTACGACCAATCGCATTTTTCCAATGATTTCCGTGCGTTTTCCGGTATCAACCCCACCACCTATTCCGCACTCCGCGGACCTTGGCAAAATCACGTGCCCATCGTTTAGTTCCGAATTCTCCAAGCATCACGCCGCATCCGGTGACAGAATGATGGACATGACCACCTGTGCGAAGAACTGCAAATCAACCGTAATTCCTGGGCTCCGCTACCGAAATGCCATGGCAATGATCGATTGGCTGTGCCGGGCCTTCGGGTTTGAGAAGCAGGCCGTTTATGCCGGGCCCGACGGTGTGGTAATGCATTCCCAGCTGACTTTCGGCAACGGCATGATCATGGTCGGCTCGGTCATTAGTGGGACGCCGGTGTCGAAGCTGCTGAAGCAACCGGATGAGATCGGTGGAGCAGAGACCCAAACTCCTTATCTTGTCGTGTCCGACATCGAGGCGATCTATGCCAGCGCCAAGAATGCCGGTGCCAAGATGGTGATCGAGCTTGCTGAAAAAGAGCATGGCGGCAAAGCATTCTCCTGCAGCGATCCCGAGGGACACGTTTGGAATTTTGGAAACTTCGACCCTTGGGAAGCACAACCGGCGTGAACCCGATGATTGTCGTTCGGGACGCATGAACTCCGTCGGGCAAAAAATCAATACTTTGCGGTGATAGAAAGGAAACTTCCATGACACTCAACCACCGGAAATTCGAAGTCTGGAAATCTAAAGGATGGACTGTTTGCGCCATCGCCCTGGTGTCTTTTGCCGCTGGATCGCTCATTACTGCCCGCCTGATGCACTTGAATCAAGTGAGGGCCGATAGCAATCGCGTCTTCGAGCTTCTTGTTTATCATGCCGTGCCGGGCAAACTGCCGGCGCTGGAGTCACGGTTTCGCGACACGAATTCAAAGATACTCGCCAAACACGATCTGAAGGCTGTGGGTTACTGGGTGCCCGAGGATACTCCCGCTTGGGACAACACATTCGTCTATATCTTGGCTCATCCCAGCCGGGAGGAAGCTAAAAAGAACTGGGATGCGCTGCTGGCCGACCCGGAGTTTCAAGAGGTGATCAAATCCGAGCAGGCCAACAAGCTGGTAGAAAAAATAGACACGACAAATATGCGCCCGACGGATTTTTCGCCCATGAAGTAGTGCCGGACTTGACAGGATTCGATTGCCACGACAGTCGCGGACGGAACTCTGATTCGCAGGTGGCTTTATCGGCCGGAGGGCGCTCAATGCGATCGGTTTGGGAGAACTATGGGAACCGCTGTAACCCGACGCCAAACTGGGATAAGCCGCCACCAGAGGAACGACCACTTCGACAATCTTTTTTTCTCCGGCATGGCCGTGGTGATTCTCGCCTCGGTCTTTGTGGGTTTCGCACGCAGCTATTATCTGGCTGGGGTGTTCAAAGCTCCGCTGCCCAACCTGCTGGTTCATACCCATGGCGCGGTGTTTTCCTGCTGGGTACTTTTGTTGATCGTGCAAACCTCGCTGGTCGCCGCCGGCCGCGTTGATCTGCATCGCCGCCTGGGTCTGCTGGGCTTCGGTTTGGCAAGCCTGATGGTCATCCTCGGCCTGCTGGCAGCCGCCGATTCCCTGGGCAGGCACTTCGCCCCCGGCGAAGCGGGATCGGGCGTAAGAGCGTTTTCCACGGTCACCCTCACGACCATGCTGGCCTTCTCGACGCTGATTTATTTCGCCTTCCGCAACCGCTGTGATCCTGCCGCGCACAAGCGGTTCATCCTGATCGCCACCATTGCAATTCTGGATGCGGCCTTCGTGCGCTGGCCCGTTCCCGCCCAGTGGTGGGGTCTCCGTGCGGCATCGGTCCTATGCACCGTCCCCCTGCTGCTATTGATAATGAGCTACGACTACTGGTCCACACGAAAAGTCCATCGCGCGACGATCGGGGCCAGCGTATTCGTGGTCGTACTGCAGCAGTTGCGGGATCCAATCGGGCACTCCGCTCCCTGGCAAGCTTTCGCCCTGTGGGTGCAAATTCATGCGCGCTCTTTACACATTTAAAGGAGGCTCCATGTCCAAGCTGTGTTCTCGGTTGCTTGTCGCGATTCTCATCGCCTCCGCCCGGAGTTCTTCGTTCCCAACGGCTGGAATCCGGTTGATGTGCGCTTCGCCACTCAAAACGGCGGCACGCCTCAAGTGCCTATCGTTCGGCATGCGGCTGCTGTCTCTGTCACCGCAGTCGAACGGACGCTTGGGCTCGCGCCCGCGGTCCGGCATCTGCCTCTTCGCCAAACTATAAACCCTAGTCGGCTTCGGGTGGATGGCAGGTTGGGGGCTGGTGATGTTGACCACCTACATCGCGGTCTGGTTTGTGCGGCAATACCGGAGATCGCGCGTATCGCCTCGAACTTGATCGAGCCGAGGCGACGAGGAAGAAGAGTAGACGCTTGTGAAGGAATTCACGAACAGCGTGGAATCGGGAATGGCAGCGCCGGAAGCTGGTCACTTTGAAACGGGAAACGGCAACGCGAATTGGCGGCAGAGCAAATGTCGGCTGTCCGAACGGATGTCACGAAGTGATGAAGCAATAGTGTCCGACCGCTTCCCCTTGCTTTAGAGCACACCAGCAGCAGATGTGGTAACTCGGGTGGATTAATTGTTGACGCTGGAGATTTATCACCAACCATCCTCTTGAGCAACTGCCAACCTCATGACTTTCATTGACTTGCCCTCGCATCGTGCCTACCATTGTGCGATTCCATGATCGGCCAAACCATCTTGCACTACCGCATCGTCGAGGAGCTCGGCGGCGGCGAGATGGGGTTCTGCTTCGAAAGGAAAAATCATGAAGAAAGTATTATTGCTGGTCTGTACCTTAGTTATTCGGGATTCCGGCCTTCGCGCAATCGCTCACGCCCGCTGAGCGCGAAAAAGGTGTGCAGTATCTCCTTTCACGGCCGCGACCCCTCCGTCGCGGGTTTGTTGAGAACATTGCGGCGATCTGGTAGTCGCGCGGCGAACCCCCAGACTGGATAGTCCACTGAACTTCGGAACGATCATTTCGGCGTCAAGCTAAGGAGGTCAACATCAATGGCACGCTTGCACCTAACCCTACCGATGCTGTGCATCTTGTCCTTCAGCGGATGCTCTCATTCGCGATTTGATCCAGCGGTTGAGGGTCAAAAACTCCTGCAACGGGATGCCGAGTGGTCCCAAGCGGCATCTGAAGGGAAGGACATCGAGAAAATTCTCTCGTATTGGTCTGACGATGCGCAGGTATTCGAGCCAGGACAGCCGGTTTACCAAGGCAAAGCAGCGATCCGCAAATTCGTAGCCAACAGTTTGAAGACTCCGGGCTTCAATATCCGTTGGGTATCGCACGCGCCGGTCTTTTCCCCCGACGGGAAAATGGCCTACATGCCGGGGGCGGACGTGATGACGATGCCAGACGCAAAAGGGGCGCTGATGACGGTGCACATGCGAGGCATATCCATCTGGCGTCACGATGCGGATGACGAATGGCGCTGCGTTGTAGACATCGCCAACGAAGGACCGCCCGCCTGATTCCCAACGGCACTTCATAAAGCCATCGCACAACTAAGCATTGGAATCCGGCTGGGGAGAATCTCTCCCCGGTCTCTCTTTTGGCGGTTACGGCGCCCCACGCTTAATTCGATATGCCGTTTTCACTGAGAGATCTGTGTGGGTTGTTGGTGGTTGACGGGCAAACAGGAAGTTATCCCTGGCGGCGTCTAGAGTTTTCCGCCGTTCCACAGCTGTCCCCGCCAAATAAGGCCAGGGCGAGCGGGGCGAACCCAAGCGGAAATCGGCTCTTAGGCCCGGTGGTCAAAAAGGGTGTTTCCGCAGCAGCCACAAGTGGATGATTCGATTGATCGAGGAATTTCGGTTCGGGGTGGTCACGCGGGTATACCTTTTGAACACGCGAGTCTGTACCAGAATCCTTACCCGTCTGCAGATTTGGGGGCGCCGACGACACATAAGATTAGGGACGCCTTCAGGGGTCTTCGGTGGAGTTGAGGCTTTCATCTTCTATCGGCTGGTCCGCCGCATCCAGACCGAGTTTTCGAATCTTTTCATAAAGCAGCCGCCGGTGAACGCCAAGTCGACGAGCAGCTTCCGCTTTGTTGCCGTCGCTTTGCTTCAGAGCTTGGGAAATCCGAAACTTTTCCCATTCGGCGACCGAATCATGTAAAGGAAGTCGTGCTAAGGTTTCCATCCACGGCCCGTTTGTTTGAACAGACTGTTGCTCGAATTGCAGATGCTCGACCAGGATCACACGTCCGTTGGCCTGCAACATAGCCCGCTCGACGATATGTTCAAGCTCACGCACGTTTCCAGGGTACGAATACTGTTGCAGCGCGATCAGTGCCTCTTCTGAAAACCCCGCAGTGGGCCTCCTATTCTTGGCGGCATAAACTTCACGGAAGTGTTCCGCCAAAGGAACAACGTCTGACCGCCGCTCTCGAAGAGGTGGTAGTAAAATCGTAAAAGCGTTGAGACGATAGTAGAGATCCTTGCGAAACTCACCAGCTTTAATCAGTTCACCAAGATCACCGTTAGTAGCCGCGATCGCACGAAAATTGGAGTGAATCGTGTCATTGCCGCCCACTCGCGCGAAGGTTTGTTCCTGCAGGACCCGTAAAAGTTTAGGTTGCAGGCTGACGGGTAGTTCGCCGACTTCATCCAAAAAGATCGTGCCATTATGGGCGACTTCGAACTTCCCCTCCTTTCGTGCGATCGCACCGGTGAACGCACCGCGCTCATGACCGAAAAGCTCCGACTCCAACAGTTCGTCGGGAAGAGCCGCGCAGTTCACGGTGACGATCGGTCCATTTGCGCGCGAACTATTCTGATGGATCGCTCGGGCAACGAGTTCCTTCCCTGTGCCCGATTCTCCTCGAATTAGAACAGTCGTGTCGCTGGCGGCCACGCGACCGATATCCTTAAAAACGCCTAGCATCGCACGCGACGAACCGACAATTTCGCCTTGCTCCTTTCGGGGACTCTTGAGGAGCCTCTGACGAAGTTCCTCGACTTCCTTCTGCAACCCGATATGTTGTAAGGCACGTTTTGCGGTCGTACAGATTTCGTCGAGGTCGAAGGGTTTGGAGATGAAATCATAGGCGCCAAGTTGGATGGCTTTGATGGCGTTTCCACTGGTGCCGTACGCCGTCATAATAATGACCGGCGGGTTTCGGATCTCCTCCTGCCGCTGTAGCGCCTGTAGAAGTTCTTCTCCTCCGCCATCAGGCATTTTCCAGTCGCAAAACACGAGGTCGGGGTTCTGTTCACCAAGCATAGCCAGAGCATCAACCGAATTCTCGGCTTCAAGGATCTCGTATCCGCGCGAGGCGAGAATTTCCGCCAGGGTGACTCGAAGGTTGCGCTCGTCGTCAACGATCAGGATTCTGGCTTTCATGCGCTTTCGATCTCTATCGTCTCGACACCTGAGCTTGGAGTTACGGGACCCGACGAAGGCAGGCGCACGGTAACAATCGTTCCTTTGACTGGCGAAGATGCGATTTCGGTTGTTCCGTCGTGAGCTTGGACGATTTCGTAAGCAATGGACAGTCCCAGCCCAATTCCCTTCGGTCGAGTAGTGAAAAAGGGATCAAATAACTTGTCGCGAATTTCTTCAGGGACACCATGGCCGTCGTCGCGACATTCGACTATGACATACCCGTTCTGATCAAGGACCCGGAGTTCGACCGTTCCCACCGGCCCCAGAGCGTCGATTGCGTTTGAGAGGATGTTGTCGAACACCTGATACATCTTGGAGCGATCCCCCCGAATGATCACTGACGCGCTAGTGGCATCAAACAGGAATCGTACCGACTCGCTTCTAACCAGCGTCGCTTTGGCGTCGACACAATCCCGTAGAAGTAAGACCAGATCGAATGGCTCGACCTTCAAATTCAGCGGCCGGGAGAAGTAAAGAAGACGTTCGACGATTCCATTCAGGCGATCAATTTCCTCCAATACCATCGAACAACTCTGCTGCACTGCGCTGTCTGAAACCGCGCGTTGGTTCATCTGGGTCCGCAAGCGGATGGTCGCTAGAGGGTTTCGAAGTTCGTGGGCAACGCCGGCAGCGACTTGTCCGAGGGCCGCGAGACGCTCTTTGTGGCGAAGTTGCTCGCGAAGACAACGCTCCTGCTCGATCTTCTGGCGCAGCGATTCGGCAAGCTGATTCACTCCTTGATAAATACGCGAGAGTTCATCGAGTCCCAAAAATGGTTTCGCTGACGAACTGAAATCCCGATCCAACTCGTGCAATCGTTCTTCGATCTGACCTACTCCCGATCCCAGATCACGCGCCACCAGAAAAGCCAGAAGCACACAAACCAGTGACAGCGCGACAAAGGCAGCAGCACCAAGACTGAGCGTCCAGTCCTGCGAACGCAAACTAGGCAGCCGTTTCATCACCCACGCGCTGCCGATGGGATTACCTTTTACGACAATAGGAACGGCCTCAAAAACGATTACGGCGCGCTCCCCCCTATATATGTAGGAAACCTCCTGATCCTGGCCAGCTGCACGGCGAGCCACATCCTCAATCATGGGGCGTTCGATCGGGGGAATGTCCCTTTTCACGCCAGGGCCTTCGTGCGTCGGGTACGCATATCCTAGAAGCCGATCCGACACCTTCGAGTAGAATCCACCTTCGGTACCCTGTTCGTTCTTGAGCACCACGGTTGTCATCAAGGAAAGTACATCGTCTGAACCTGAGGCATCAGGATTTTCAAGAGGGGGCAACTCCTGACGCCGCGCCTGAAAGTCCGCATGACTGCTGTAATCGCGAGCGATCGTAACAGCCAGAGCTGAGATGCGCCGCTGGGTGTCCCCAGTGACGGCGCTTTGCCTGTTTTGCAATATCAAGACAAATGCGAAACCACAGCCGATCAGTAAGGCAATTACTAACGACGCGAGGATTGCCACGCGCGTTCGTACGCTGCCCAGCCACCAAATTCGTTGTGTCTGCCAATTAATCATTCGAAACTGGGCCATCCGTGCCCCGAACTGGAGGCTCGCCGCGCCAGTTAGATGCTGGAAGAAGATTCACGAGGTCGGAAAGAATCGCCCGCGGCCGTGTCCTCAGACCCCTGGTACATTCTCATGCCGGTCCAGATCGTTTGCAATGCGAAGATATTCCTCTCGCGAAATCTCGCCCTTCGCGTAACGCTCCCGAAGAATCTCGAAGGCCTGAGACCGCCTTTTGTCGTACGTCTGGAAGAGGGCAGCAAACTTGGAGCGGCTGAGCCACGCTCCGGCGGCGACGATAATAGCGAAAAGAGCAATCCACTCAAATCCCGGACCTAAACCCGGCAAAGGCGGCCCCGGAGCGAGAAGACCGGGACCGCAGTTCGCGACCGTCAGCGTTAACAACACGATTGTCACGTAGGTCAAAGTGTGTCTCATATGTACTCCCGCGGTTTCCTGCTCACAGGAACGCAATTCTTTACGGACTATTTCCTCCAGGGCCGGGCGGTGGAGGTGGTGCGGTTGCGTTATCCGCGTCAGGAGGAGGCGGCGGAGGCGCTCCGGGTCCACCCGGCGGCGGAGGTGGCGGCCCAGGTCTGCCCGCGGGGCCGGCGGGGAGTATACCGGAGGCAATGAGATAGCGATTCTGAAGGTGGTCTGCAGCGTGTGCGATCGCATCGGATGCACTAGCAGCAGCGGATGCTTCACGCGGACTTTGTGATAGCGAGGCCTGCGCTCGCTGTTGAAGTTGCTGGCTCAGAGTCAATAGATCGCGCACTCTGCGTGTGGTTTCAGCAGGTACAGCGTTCGAGTAACTACCTGCGCTCTGCACTTGCAAGATCGTGTTCCCGGCGCGGGCGATTTCGTCATTAGCACGAAAGGCATCTTCGGCTATACCCGGTTGGCTTGGCGGTGCAGTTATTCCAGCTGCATTTCCAGAACCGATGCTACTCATAGCCATCGTCTCTGCCGCGTGAGCCATATCATCGGCTGCGGCCGCCAGTTCACGGGCTCCGATGCAATCGAATGCCTGATACCGGCTCAGAGCTTCCTGGTAGAAGGTTTTGCCGTCCGCAATGAAATGGTTTAGCGAGATGCCGCTGGCAGTTCCTTTCGCTGCTTCCACCAGCGCGGTTGAGCGGTTGAGTGCGTCATAAGCACGCTGCATGGCATCTTGCACTTCAAGCTGGGCGTCTTGAGCAGCCATACCGGGCCCACGCGGACCCCTGCCTCTCGGACCAGCTTGTGCGAATCCGGTCGCGCATCCGGTCATGACAACGAACATAATCAGTTGTGCTAGTCGTAGTTTCACGATGAGCTCCTTGGGGTTCCGTATTTGATGTTTGCTTGTATTTCTTGAAGCACGGGGCTTGCCAGAACTGGAAATCATCGGATGCCGGGTAGAATCAGGTGCTTGCGCACGGTGTTCTCGCTTTTTTCTTCTGCGAGGTGATCCCAAAGCGAACGTTTGAGTGAGCGGAAGACGCACGCACAGGCTCTGTTGATCAATACCAAGCGTGACCGAAGATTGGCCTTGCCATGAAAAAGGGAGGGAATTGCAGGGAATCAAACAGGTTAGAACTTCACGATGAGAGTCACTCCTCGTGAATCGCGCCTAGTGAACCCGAAAACACATTTGCATCAAGATCGCCCCGCCGAGGGATGCTAATAGAGCGATCGGCATCGCCACTACTCCAACCTTGAGAAAGTCCCAGAAACTCACATCGAGCTTTTCCTTACGCAGGGCGATCAGCCATAGGATGGTCGCCAGCGAACCTGTGATGCAGAGATTTGGTCCCAGGTCGACGCCGATAAGGACCGCATCGGCGATCAAACCCTTGGCATGTGCCGCCTGCAGCGTGCTCCCGGCAATCAGGCCAAGCGGCAGATTGTTAACCAAATTGTTCGCTACACCAACCGCAAATCCCGTAATCAGTGTGCCCGTCGTCGATCCCACTGTTTGGGCCCAGGTCAACGACTCCCGAGCCTGTTGCATCGCACCAACGCTTTCCATCGCATCGACCATTACGAAGAGACCTGCTACGAGGGCTAGTGTTGCCCAGCTGATCTCACGCGCGAGTCGCAGTGGATTGCTTCGCGCCATGATCGAGACGATTGCTGTAATTGCGAGAGCAGCGAGGCAGGTGGGCAATCCCAGATCTTTGCCCAGCGTGGAGGCCGTTAACAGGACAACAACCATCGCGGCCAATCCAACCAGGACCAGAGTGCCCTCTCTTCTTAGCGGCTTGGTTTCCACCTCGCCTTCAATAGCGGTGCGAAGCTCTTTTCGAAAGAGCCAGCGCAGCACGATGAATGTCGCGGCGATCGAAAGAAGAGAAGGAACGCCATAGGACACGAGCCATCGGCCTAACGGCGGCATCTGGTTGTGGAACACGACCAGATTTGCCGGATTGGAAATTGGCAGAAGGAACGACGCCGCATTCGCGATAAAGGCGCAAACAAACAGGTAAGGCAAGGGCTGGACTTTGGCCTTGCGAACCGCCGTCAGGATTGCTGGGGTTAGAACAACTGCCGTCGCGTCATTTGACATGAAGATGGTGACGATTGTGCCTACGGCGTATACCAGCGCAAACAGCCTAGAGCAGGATCCGCGGGCACTCCGAACGGCAAGCGACGAAAGCCAATCAAAGACTCCATGCTCACGTGCGAGTTCAGAAAGTAACATCATGCCGATGAGAAAAAAGCAGACATCTAATGCTTTCGCGATGGCTCGACCCGCGAGTTGCAAAGGTACCAGCCGGAGGACAAGTAATAAGAGAACGCCGCCCGCAATCCAGTAAACCTCGGGAATATTGCGGGGACGGATTAACATCAGCACGATGCTGATACCGACGATGAGCGCGAGGAGAATGTGCGCAAGCACAGGTGAGATCATCTACCAGTTTCTCCCGCTTTCGTTCGACCCGAGCTGAGGGCCCCATGAGTCGTTGGTTTTGATTTCGGGGCCGGCAGTTGTGTCGACAGCGGCATCACAGAGAGTTTCAGGGATGGCGAACCACAGCACCGCGAAGGCGAGCAAGGCGATTCCGGATAATCCGAGAAAAGACGCTCGGTAGCCTAGATGCTGGATCAATACGCCACCGATTGTTGTGCTCAGAGCTGCGCCGACGCCAACCATTGTCGCAAGTGATCCGGCAGCCACATTGAAGTGCCCCGTACCCTGAGTTCTGTCTTTGACAACCAGGATCGAGACGATACCGAATATGGCGTTCGCGACTCCATCGAGCGTCTGAATCGCAATCAACGCTCCGACTGCGTGCGTAAGAGTGTAAAGAACTCCGCGGATGGGAAGGACTCCGAAGCCGAGCAGCAGGAGCGGTTTTCTACCTTTGGCGGCAGCTCGCCTTCCAATCCAGGCCGCGGAGATCGCGATCACGAGCTGCGTGACGATAATGCACGCGGACATAAACGGAGCGGCCGCCTTCAGATTGTCCTTCGACAGCATCTCGCCCAGTTCCGGCAACATCGCGGCGTTCGCCAAGTGAAAAAGAAAGGCCGTCGCCAAGAAATAAATGAGAATGCGGTCCTTGAGAAGAGCAGACCATCCCTCCGCCGTAATCTTGCCTTGTTTTTGGATCGCACCTCGGGCGCGAGCATAATCGATCTGCCTGGCATCTATGAAAAAGAGAGAGGCGGCAGCAGGAATGGCGAGCAATGCAGCCACTGCGAATATCGCGCGGTAGCCAAATTGGTAGCTCACGTAGGCGACAAGCAAAGCGGTGAAGACGTTCCCGGCGGCATTGAAGGCTTGATTCTTCCCGAACTGTTTGTCAAACGATGCGGCGCCAACAATCCCGAGCGTGATTGCTGCGACTGTGGGCCCTAAGAACGGGCCTGAACTACCGATTAGGAACTGCGCGGAATAGGCTCTCCACGGGCTCAGATGCCCCATCAGCAGGAACGCCCCGGCGACCAAGAAGCCAAGATTTACCGCAAGCAAGGTTCGTTTGCGATGGACTGCGTCGATGACCGCTCCGGCTGGAGTCTGCATCGCGACCCCGACCAACCCACCGAAAGTCAGCACATAGCCCACACTGCTGGGATTCCATCCACTCGAAGCAAGATAGGCAGCCAAGAATGGACCGAGACCGGTCTGCACGTCGGCAAGAAAGAAGTTCAGCCATTCGAGCGCTCGCACACTCCTCTGTTTTCCTGGTGCCTTATCGCTCACAGAACCCTCTTGTCGTCTCGTTCAACCGATACAGCACGACGGTCGCCATTTGCAAACAGGCTCGTATTTCAACAAATCTGACGGCGTGCGTTGTTACCAAAACGCTCACCTTCCGTTCGCTTTGTGACCGTCGCGTATCAGAGTGTGTGCCAGGAAGAAATAGCGAACTCCCATCGAGCTTTTGTGGAGGGTGATCACCGTCGAGAGAAGCGATCAGCGCTGCAAGTGATAGTGCGGTAGAGGTACGCCAATCCTCTGAGCAAAAGTGATCGATGCCGGATAGGGGGAAAGGGTCCAGGCTCCATTGATCTGATCATTACGCCCGTCTAAACTCTGAGTCTGAATGAGCGAGAAAAATATCCCGTCGAACGAGCGCAGACTCAGGGTCATCAAATGGCTCAGTTCAACCCCAGTCATTGCTGCATGCACATATTGCAACCGGGAGTTCAAAGCGCCGATGAGTGCTCTCAGTCGGACAGTCGATGCCCAGGCCAACCTTCAGCAGCAATTTGACAGACACAAATGCCAGGTTGCGGATGTGACATGAAATTCGCGGCGTTGGGCGACATGGCCGGATATCAATCACACGTCAAGTCGAACCGGGTGATTTACGCCTAGCTCACCCTTTGTGCGTAAGTCTCAGGGAGTGGCATTGCCCCCAGAACTGAGTAACCGATGGGGCGAGATCAATGCCGTTGACTTCGATGAGCATTTTTGCTGTACTTAAGGCATTAACCACGGTGAAGGAGTTCACCGCTAACCGCTGTCCCAATTCTTAGCCGGAACAGCTGATGACTCCTGACAAGCGGATTGCCTTGTCACGGAGTCATAGTGCCGGCAACGATCCGCAGAAACTAGTCGAGGTGGCGCTTCATGGAGAACGTGTGGGTAATGGCCGCTGTTTGGGTCGGCCTCGCCTTGATCGCGACGCTGGTTGCCATCTGGTTCCGGATCTCCACGGCCCTGAGTGAAATTGTTGTCGGCACTGTCGCCCAATTGGTGATCGGTGCACTTTTCGTGCATGCCGAACTTGGTGGGAAGACAAGCTGGATTAGTTTTCTCGCCGGTACCGGCGCCATCGTTCTTACGTTTTTGGCCGGGGCTGAACTCGATCCGCAGATCTTCCGGACGAAATGGAAAGAGGCGACGGTAATTGGACTCGTCGGTTTCTTTGGGCCGTTTTTTGGGTGCACGGCAATTGCCCACTACATCTTGCATTGGGCGGGCCGCGCCAGTTGGCTGGCTGGCGTCGCCCTGTCGACCACTTCTGTGGCGGTCGTCTACGCGGTGATGTTGGAACTAGGGTTCAACGTTACAGATTTTGGGAAGGCTGTGCTGGCCGCCTGCTTCGTTAACGATCTGGGAACAGTGATTGCTCTGGGGCTGATCTTCTCGCCATTTACCCTGAAAACTTTGACCTTTATAGGCGTCAGTGTTGTGGTCTTCGCCATCCTTCCCTTTCTCACACCTCGATTTTTCAGGAAATACGGAGGACGTGTTTCCGAGCTAGAGGCCAAGTACATACTCTTCCTGCTGTTCGCGATGGGGGGATTGGCGGTGTGGTCCGGCAGCGAAGCGGTCCTGCCAGCCTACATCATCGGCATGGTGCTGGCTGGAACCGTTGGAAAGGACCACAGTCTGATAAGGCGTCTGCGCACTTTGACGTTCGGATTACTGACGCCGTTTTACTTCATTCGGGCGGGATCGTTTGTATCCGTGCCTGCATTAATTGCGGCCCCGCTCACGTTCACTGTGTTGTTTTTTGCCAAGATGCTGTCGAAGGTAATTCCTCTGTACCCCACGGTGAAGGCTTTTAACTATCAGAAGGAAGAAGGGCTGTACTTCACGCTAATGATGTCGACGGGTCTGACGTTTGGGACTATTTCCGCGCTGTTCGGGCTGAATCACGGTGTCATCAGCCAGGCGCAATATTCATATTTGGTCGCCACGGTGATCGGGAGTGCCGTGATACCGACCATGATCGCCAACGCCTGGTTCATGCCGAGGCACCTGCTCGCCACTAGGGCGAAGGAAAAGTCAGCGTTACCTCAACCGGTCAGCGAAAACGCAAACTAGGAGGGAGCATGACAGGAAAACGACAGAACGCATATTTTCGGAAGTTGCTGGTCGGCTATGACGGGTCTCCCCAGTCGGAAAAGGCGGTGGATGTGGCTTTTTCGTTGGCAGAGTGTCTGGATGCAACCGTACTGATCTTTGCGGTCGCACGGCCCCCTGAACCAGCCACGTCGGTCGAATTGGAAGCGGTATTGGACAATGCGAAGGAACACTTTGAAGAAGGATTCAAGAAACTCATGGAAAAGGCCGCCGGGCGCGATCTTCACGTGAAGACCGACATGGCGGTGGGACACCCAGCAGAACAAATCATTCACCGGGCGGAGGCAGACGGCATTGACCTCATCATTTTGGGCCGACGCGGACGCTCCATGATCTCAAGGATGATGTTAGGTTCGGTCTCCGAGCGAGCCTTGAGATATGCGCACTGTCCTGTGATGGTGGTCCATTAGTTTGGGCGAGCGATATGTAGGTGCCAGTGAACGTGATGCATTGGCAAGGGAAAACAATGCCGGAATCTATATTTGGCCGTGAATACGAAAGACAGGCCGTGAGGCAGCGCCTCGCTAAGAGGCGGCCCTTCCTTATTCATGGACCCACTGGTGTTGGCAAGACTCTGCTGTTGCGCAGCTTGCTTCCGGAGTTCCCGTCAGTGCTTTACTGTGACGACTCCGCCACCATACAGATGGTGTTTCGCAGACTAGCAAGTAGCTTGCTGCGCCTCCGTAGCCCACGTGCGCGGAGCGCCTTTCGGAACGAGGAGGCCATCAAGACGAAATCGGCCGTCTCCTTGAAAGGAATTGTGATGGATGCCTTAAACGAGGGGCAATATGCGATTGTCTTGGACCACCTCGTGCATCCTTCTCACTCCTTCGCGTCAGCTGTTCGCGAAATGATGAGCTGGGGATCGACGCCCGTAAATGCGGTAGCCCTCTCAAGTCACATGGAGGACACCGGCTTTCTCCAGCCTCTTTACTCAGACCGTACCCAGAAATACGAAATCCGAAACTTTGAGAAATCGGTAGCAGAGCAGTTCGCTCGCGAGGTGGTCAGACGCACAAATCTTACGGCGTCGAACATGAATGAGTTCCTCGACAAGATCCTGCAGTTCAGCGAAGGAAACCCAGGAGCAATTGTGGCGCTGGTGGAAACGGCGAAGCACCCAAAATATCGTTCGGAAGAACACATCAAGATCAGCCCACTCTACATCGACTTTCGCATGAATTGGAGAGCAGCTGGATGATTCGCGATACATGCCTCGCAGTTGGCATAGGGCGGGTTGGTTCTTTGTAAGACGGAACTTGGATACTACAGGTGATGTGACACGATGCTCGAAGGATCGGTAAATTCGCTCAACTCGAATCATGAACGCCGTCTGAGCGTGACCTGCCGCTACATCGACAAGCTGCTCGCCGATATGGAGGGCATATTGAATGTTTCCTCCTCCAGGCTGGCTTTCCCGCAATACACTCCCGATCTCACTTCTGCCCAGCGGCGCGTGGTCGAGGACTACATCGGCCGTATCCGAGCGCAGCTCATTCGGGTACTAGATGGGCAAAACATCGAACGGCCGTCGGCCGATATTCCTGTGGGACGGTCTCTCCATTCGACGCTTACGTTCGTAGACATCGCGGTTGAGGAGTTGAAGCCTGAATACATGCGCGGCTACGGTGAAGTCCCACCCCAAGCCGCGGTCGAGTTGAACGGTATCGCCGGGGAACTCCAGGGTCTGGTGAGACAACTGGATCATTATCTAATGCGTGGCACGGGAGAGAACCTGCAGGAGCGGCTTGAGAGGTTGGAGCAAACGGGGGACGAGGTGCCTCTCCTTCGAAAGCTGGAGACAGTCATCACCGAACACGGGCTGGTGGAATTTCGGTCCACGTTGTCGATGATTCTCGATCGACTTGAGGACAATAGTTTCGAAATCGCCATGTTTGGTCGCGTCAGTTCCGGGAAGTCTTCATTGCTGAATGCGATCCTCGAAACCGACGTACTTCCGGTCGGGGTGACTCCCATTACTGCGGTTCCGACGCGGATTACCTATGCCGAATCGCCCTCGGTCAACGTCTGGTTTGCCAACCGCTCACCCGAGCGTTATGAAATTTCCCTACTACCAGAATTCGTGGCCGAGCAGCTCAATCCAGGCAATGAGAAACACGTAACGAGAATCGTGGTCCAGCTTGGCTCACCTCGCCTTCGGGATGGCATCACTTTTGTGGATACGCCTGGACTTGGATCATTGGCCACTCGGGGAGCGGCTGAGACGCTTGCCTACCTTCCACGCTGCGACCTGGGCGTGGTTCTGATTGACGCTGGATCGACACTAACCCCGGACGATCTTCAGACCGTCCAGATTCTCTATGACGCAGCGATTCCTGCGACGGTCTTGCTGAGTAAAGCCGATCTGCTCACCGCGCAAGAACGTTCGCGCGTGATCGAATATGTGAAGGACCATATCAGGAAGGAACTGAACGTTGATCTAGCGATACATGCCGTCAGCGTCGTTCGTGAAAGCAAGGAGTTGCTCACCCGCTGGTTCGCAGATGACATTGCGCCTTTGTACAGCCAACGGCAAGATCTGAAGATCCGCTCAATCCGCCGCAAACTCGGAGGGTTGCGGCAGTCGGTAGAAATCGCCTTGCGCGGGCGGCTTCGCCGCAAGGACCAGATCCCCATCAAGAAACTTGAACAACTGCGAGTGGTCGAGGCCGAACTACGACAAGCTAGCGGACGGCTTGAAGAAATGAAAAAGACCGCGCGGCGCTCAGCGGACGAGTTGCAGCATTCGAGTTCCCGAAAAATGCTCCGGATAGCCGGAGCTCATCTGGTCGAGTCGTGGACATTGCCAGGCTCTGCCGAAAAACCCACATCCGAGATTGTGAGCAGCGCGGTAACACGAACGGTTCAGGAACAAACGGAAGCTCTGCGGCGGCAAATGGACGTACTCGCTCACAAACTTAATGAGACTCTTCAGTTGGCTGCCAAGGTTCTGGAGATAACCGACGTTCCTGCCGAAGAGGAATTCGCAAGCGTGTTGCGGGAAATGCCAGTCTTCGATTTTGGACAGCTTACCTTTCGCCTGCGACGGCCGACGCTGCTTACCTTGCTGGGGAGAAAGATGTCTGAATCGTTTGTGACCAAAAGGCTAACCAGGTTGATTGGGGCTCAGCTTAAGAGATCCTTGTCCGCGTACAGCGCGTTACTTTGCGATTGGTGCGAGAAGACGCTCGGACAGGTTCAACGCCAATTCGACGCCTATGCCAACAGCTATCATGCTCAGGTAGAAAGGCTGGTGGGAAGCCAGGAAATGCCGACCGGTCAAGACGAAGGCAGCATTCGCCGCGACTTGGAATCGCTGAAAAGCACACTAGTGGAACAAACCATGGCTTCGTGACGTGTGCGTGTAGGCGTAAATGGATGGGAAAGGAACAGAGCGACTTGCTGAAATACCTATTCGTTGGCATTGGAGGCTGTCTGGGGTCGATTCTGCGCTTTTGGCTGGGCAGTTACATCGGCAGCAAAATGGGAACTCGCTTTCCCTACGGAACGCTCGTCATAAATGTCACGGGTTCGTTTCTGATTGGCTTGATCTTTGCTTTGCTGACTGTGAGAACCAACTGGAGTCCCAACTGGCGATACTTGATCCCAATTGGCTTCATCGGAGGTTACACGACTTTCTCCAGTTTCGAGTATGAGACGTTGCGGACGATCCAGGATGGCCAGATTGGCCTCGGGCTTCTCTATGTGGCAACGAGCGTGGTTATCGGATTCGTTGCGGTTTGGGGAGGCGTGATGGCAGGGAGGGCAATCGCGTGAAAGCTGAGGCTGCTACACAAACAAGCGTAAGTCAGGCGCTCACCAAAGGCGCGTGTCCTATCTGTGGGATCTTGAAGGATTTCCAGTGGACTCTGGCTGCCATCGTGCGACCGCAAGCAGCTCTGCGATTGTGCAATTTTCATACTTGGGCGCTTGCTCGGTCGAGAGGCGGCTCGCTTGAACGCTCCACGCCTGGGGAGAGTGTTTCGAGTGTATTCCTGGAGATGCTAGGTGGTTCTCCCGCGGGGAAGGTCAGCAGCGATGATTGTCCGCTGTGCCACCGCGTCCGAGATGAAGAAGTGACCCGCTTGCGTGAACTGGCGCAGCAGTTCCAGCGCCCTATGTTCGTCCAATGGATGAAAACACAGGGGAGTCTTTGCCTGGACCACGCTGGAAAACTAAAGGAATTTGTGCCTTTGCGCCTTCAAACACTCATTGACGAAGTCGTGGAACGGAATCGCTCGGAGCTTCGCGAGGAACTGGAGGTCTTCCATGAGCAACTCAAACATGGGGTGCATGCCGGCGGCGGATTGCTCGGTCGCGTAGCAGAATTTTTGGTTGGTCAAAGAGGACTCTAATTTCAGGAGGACAACATGCTCACAGCGGGACCAGGTAAGAAGGTCGGCATTTACGTAGCTGAAGACCAGCACTACCACGGGAGCGCCGCCTATGCCGCGATTCTGGATTTTCTTTTCTTTCATCGTGTGTCTGGTGCGACGGTGACGCGCGGTATCGCCGGATTTGGGGCAGATCATCACCTTCACACGACGAGTCTTGTGGACTTGGCAGTCCATCTACCTGTGAAGATAGAGTTCATCGAAACTGCGGAAAAGGTAGACGAGCTACTACCCAAACTTCAGGCAATGGTAGGTACGGGGCTGATCGAGATGCACGACACTACGATTGTCAAACCTGCCGACAACAAGCAAAAGCAGGCGGAGCCGGAGAAGCCCGCATTAAAGCGCGAGGGCAAAGCCAAGATGATGCGAATCTACATTGGCGAAAACGACAAGTGGAATGGCAAGCCACTACATGAGGCGATCGTCAACGGCTTGCGGTCTAACGATATTGCCGGCGTTACCGTTTATCGGGGAATCCTCGGTTATGGCGCCAATCGGAGAATTCACAAAGACGCTGCCCTGAGTCTTTCTCACGATCGCCCCATCCTGCTGTCAGTGGTTGACACCGAGGACAAACTGAAGGCGTTCATGCCGATTCTCGATCAAATGGTGCAGCAGGGCTTAGTCGTGTTGTCCGACGTAGACATCATCAAGTACGCGCATAACTATGAAAAAGCCGAGAGACGGCAGGAGGCGCGGTTATGAAGCTCGAAGGAAAGGCTAGGTTGTTGCGCATTCACTTTGGCGAGGATGACAAGTGGCACGGCAAGCCTTTGTACGAGGCAATTGTGATTAAGTGCCGAGAACTCGATATCGCGGGTGCCACCGTGTTCCGCGGGATCGAGGGCTACGGCGCGAGCTCAATCGTTCACAAGGCGCATCTGCTGCGGTCCTCCGACCGACCCATTATGGTGTCCGTGATCGACACTGAGGAGAACCTTAAGAAATTGCTTCCAGCTCTTGATGAAATGGTAGACGAAGGACTGATTGCAATGTCCGAGGTGGAGGTGATTCGCTATGTGCACCAGGAAGGGGTGCGTTCTCCAGCTTTGTAGCGAAGACACAGATGACAGAAACACCGATTTAAAGAGATGAAGTAATGCGGACTGACTCGAAAGAAAACCTGTTGCTGGAAAAACCTGCCACTTCGGCGCTGACATCGGGGGTGTCCGAACACCGAGCCGTGCCTGCTGGAAATTCTCACGCAGAGACATCTCTCTCGCGTCTAGCCGAATTAGCCGAGCAGTTGGACGCCAACCAGGTTGCCAGCGATGCGCGGTCTGTGGCTGAACGAGTGTCAGAAGGCCGCTTCTACGTTGCTTGTATCGGCCAGTTCAAGCGCGGCAAATCCTCTGTCCTGAATGCTCTGGTGGGCGACAACGTACTGCCCACTGGAGTTGTGCCGGTCACTGCAGTTCCAACGATCGTCCGTTACGGCCGTTCTGCAGCCGCTCGCGTGCGCTTCGAAGTCGGTGAGTGGACAGATATTCCGATTAAGGCCGTTGATGAGTATGTCTCTGAAGAGAAAAACCCCGAGAACACCAAGCATGTTGCTGCGCTGGAAATCTTTGTGCCGAGTCCGCTACTTGTGACGGGGATGTGCTTTGTGGACACGCCCGGACTGGGATCGGTGTTCACCGGCAATACAGCAACAACAAAAGCATTCATTCCTCATATTGACGCAGCGCTTGTAGTGATCGGCGCGGATCCTCCGCTGGCAGGCGAGGAACTTCTACTGGTTGAGGCGGTGGCGCGGCATGTTCAGGACTTCATTATCGTTGTAAATAAATCGGATCGGACTACGGATGAAGAACGATCGGCAGCAAAAGCCTTTGCGCGAGGGCAGCTCGACAAGCGGCTTCAACACCCCTTGGAGCCGTTCTTGGAGATCAGCGCAGCGGAACAGCTTGAACATCGCGGAACGGGTCGCGACTGGGAGAAGCTGGTCGCTTCTCTGAACCATCTGATCGAAGGATCGGGCCGGCGTTTGATTCAGGCAGCCTGCGAACGTGGACTAGAGCGGATCAGCGAGCAGATTCTTGTGATCATCTCGGAAGAGCGCGAGGCACTTCAACGACCGATCACGGAGTCCGAGGACCGCATCGCTGCAATGAAGCAGACCATTGGCGATGCAGAGCGTTCGATGAGAGAGCTAGGTTACCTTTTCATGGCCGAACAACAGCATATTTCAGACATATTCGTCGATCGTCATAAGGCATTTCTCGCCCGCATACTGCCGCAGGCGCACAAGGAGTTCGACGTTTTATTGCAATCGATATCTGACTGGCTAGGCCCATCGTATCGCCGGCACGCTTTCAACGAGGCGCAAGAACTGGCACGCCGTCATGTAGTGCCTTGGTTGAAGCCCGAGCAGGAAAAAGCAGAGAAAGAATACCGGCGTGTTGCTTCGAGGTTCGTTGAGATGGCAAACGAGTTTCTAAAGAACCTTGCTAATGCTGGCATTCCCGAATTGGCGCGGATGCCCAATGCTCTCGATCCGGAACGCGGATTTCGGGTTCGCTCTGAATTCACGTTTTACGAGTTCAGAGAGGTCGCGCAGCCTGCATCGCCCGTGCGCTGGTTGACCGACCTGATTCTTGACTTCGTAGGTGCTCGATGGACGATTAGGAACGAGGCCCAAAGGTTTCTCACTAGGCTGCTCGAAACCAACAGCACTCGCGTGCAGAGCGACGTTCTCAACCGGGTTCAGGAAAGCCGCGGAAGGCTAGAAACTGAGATTCGTAAACTGCTGCACCAAGTTAGTAGCATCGCCGAACAGGCTTTGGACCGTGCGAGAAGGGTACGCGAGGAAGGTTCCCCGGCAGTTGAGACCGAATTACGACGGCTCGACTCCTTGGAACACGAAGTGCGCAAATTGGGTATTCACAACATGCTCTCGGAAACTCCCGATGCATTTAAGAGTCTCTCCTTACCTGTCCAGTAACGATAGCTGGCCCAAAGGCTAAGTGATCAGGCCGCGGATTCTCTCCCATCATTTCTGGCCTATTGGCTAATGCGCAGCCGATCCACGAGTCGGACGGATTGTCGGCAATCCAGCTTGGGAAACGTGGATCGGCAACGATAAGTCGGCTAGCGTTGACCGATGGATAGAGGTGGCGATTGCGACTGCTGCTTCTGCTTCAGCCAAGGCGGAGCGGATGCGCGGAACCCGACGTTGATCTCCGTTATGGCCGCTCAAATACCCGCGATGCTTGGCCACCGAATTACGCACCGATCAGTGGATGTGTCGCCTGGTGGTGCCGCGCGCCCGAACGTCGGCTCAGTCGGCCAGCCGACGTATTCATACGTAGTCATGTACGGCGTCACAGCGCTTCCGCAAGTAGCCATCCGATCGTAGAAGTCCATGTCTCTGGCGGACGGGAAATGGACGAAATAGCGACCGAATTCCACAGCCCAACCGCGATGCCAGTCCGGTGCCCGCACGCGGAGCACCCTGTGAACTGACAGTGCAATATCTTCTGACACTTCAGACGTGAAGGTCACCATCTGACGTTCATCACATTCGAGAATCTGACGACGCACAATCTCCATCGCCGGGTCCAGCGCGAATGCGTATCCCGCGACAGCGAATACGGCGAGGTAGCCCGCCCGGAACCAACTGATCTTTGCGCCGAGTTCCGAAAAACGCCGGTACTGAACGGTCATCGAACTGCCCGGCCTGACCACCGCCTTTAAGTTGTCGGCCGTGCCCGGCTTGTTGACATGGCGCGGTACAACCAAAGAGTACCCACCACCAGATAGGTGAACTTCGGCGTTCACCCACAAATCGCCGACCGCAGCTTTCACCCTCTCGCGGTGTTCGCGCGTACCAGCCATCGCTGAGTGCACCAATTCCTTCACAGCTGCGTCCGCATCGAGCTTCGTACCAGCGGAGTTGTTGCAGCGTTTGCAGGTCAGCACCAACTCGTGTCCACCAACGCACTCGGGAGGAACGTGCTCCGACGATAGTCGTCCGTCCGCAAGCGCATCTACAGTGAACAGCGTCAAACAGATCGGACACGGGTAGACTGCTTCACCCCGCTGCTCAGCGCGGACCAACGCGTAGGCTGCTGCTCCGCGGTCAAACCAGTCACGTTTCTTGCGTTGACGAATTGCCATATCTCTAGAATTTTCGCGAGATTCGCCTTTGTGGCGGTCTCAACCCAGCCGGAGTCATGTGCCCCCTGAGAGCTGCCGTATCGCGCCATTGTTGCGTGAACACTTCTGGGCTGACCTGTCGAATGCGATGAATAGAGTCGTCGTCAAATTTATCGACTCGCACTGATTGTCCTATAAACTTGACGAATGTATCAATTCTGCATCTGTCTCGGGAAATACTCGTTTCTCATTACTGGAAACAACAAATGCACACGGGCTCCCGATATCGAGGCATAGCAAGATACTTAATTTCAACTGTTTTCGTTGTTGCTATGGACGATGAGAGACGGACCTCGATCGTCATGCCGGGGAGAACATAAATGGGCTTGATCGACACTTCGTTAGAGGTTTTAAAGCTGGCTTCCAAAATAGCCAACCCGGAATTGGTACAAGCTGCGACACGGGCGAACATCGAAGCTCTTGAGCTAAGTGGCAAGAATCTCGAACTCCGCCAACGCGCGGAAGAACTTGAGAACCAGGTCAAGGAGCTTAAGGCTCAACTGCTACTCACTGGAGAGGTCTTCAGAGAGGGTGATCTTGTCTTCCGTGAGGGTGAACAGCGTGGCTACTGTTCGCGGTGCTGGGATGTCGAACGCAAGCTCGTCCACATAGTTAGCATGGGAGCCGGTGGGCGAAGTGGGCACAACGGTTGCCCGCAATGCAAGACCTTCTACAACTTCGGGCACGTGGGGAACCCGCGCATGAAGTAGCACGCGAGGGCTGGTTGCGGTTTTCAGTCCGCTCTTCCCTTCCGGAAATTAACCCGACGTTTCTCCCTCTTGATCCTAGGGTTGCCGAAAGCATTCTTTCTGCATTAGCGGTCTTCGGTCGGTGCGGCGGTGATTTGATAAACCTGAAACGGTCAAACCACAAGCCGACGTAGCTCAGTTGGTAGAACCACCGATTCGTAATTTGCAAATCCTCCCACATTATCAATAGCTTACACTTGTGAGACCTTGTGAAACGTGTGTTTCAGCCTCAGTATTCGTGCGGGCGGCCGTTGAGGCGTGACCTAACACGAGAGAAACACGAGAGACTTTCGCTGTGGTGCCGTTCGCTGGTGCGCAGCTTTCCGTGCGGATTTCCCATGAGCCCTTTTCTGGACAGAAAGCTGATCGTTCAAGCAGGACGGGAGGCGACTGACCTTCCAAGGGAAACTGGGTTCCGCCATTGCCGGCGTTGAGCCGGGCGTGATGTGGGAGAAGCGACCCTACCACTCTCTTACAGCTCCCCCGCGGAACCCGGACGTGCTCACAGCTCGGGAACTTGGGAGCATTCCTGAGAATCGATGTGAAGACGATCTACTCCTAGGTTCAGCTGTTCAGCGCGGGCTCATACCCTACGTCCCTATCCAGTCAAACAGTCAAACGTACGTTTTCTAAGATCACAGACTTCGATTGCATTAACGACCACAACTATCGTCCAGGACTTAAGAAGAGGAACGGTCCAGGGAAGTGAAGAGGCTCACCTGCTCATTGCGGGAACCTGACGAGGTGGTAGAAGCGTTTGCACCACGGATCTGCTTCATCAAGAATAAAGCCCGTCCGTCCCTCGCGAGCGACCTGTATTGCACATTCCACTTTCGGAGCAGCCCTGCGTGCACGACAAGTGTCTCTTCGCCATTTTGGCCTTTAAGAGCTTTCTCGACGGCTCGCTGCAAGTATTCGTCTAGCCTGCTAATCGGACCCTTCTTTACGACACCATATCCCCACGTCACCAAAGCACCTTTAACCTCAAAAACGGAGTGGCCAAAAAGCTGAGCGCAACGTATGGCGGTGGCCGCCAGCGACGTTTTGAATATTCTTGATATGTCAAAGAGCTTCTCGATACGCAAATCGGCATCAGCAACGGTCATAAACTTATCTTGAGGCATCAAAATCTCGCTCGCCAACATATCGCAGAGCCGTTCGAGTTCTTTACCTCTGGTTGGACAATTGGGACCGGTTGTTTCGAAAATGACATGAGCAAGTTCGTGGGCCACCGTAAAGCGCTGGCGAGAAGCCGAGAGATGTGAGGAACACGCTATCTCAAATCCTTTGCTGTTGCGCCGCAACTCGCCTGAAAAGGGCAGATCTTCACGGATTATCCCAGTGACCTTTAGACGAGCACCCAAGGCATCGAGATCTGTGGGTGGGCAGTCGACCCCATCGAGAAAGCGTCCTATTACAATTTGAACGGCATTCTCCATCGTCGGAGGATCCCCAGCAATTCTCCGAAGCCGGTGTGCGGCAGCACTCGACCAAGGTCTCCCGTCCTTTGCAGCACCCTTTTTCACCAGCTCTTCACCTCCAGAGCCACCTGCTCTCTCGCTTCCTTGATGCGCTGATCCCAGTACTGCTCGCTTGGGTCGGCTCGCCGAGCTCGACTCTTGTGAGCTCCTTCCAGAAGACGCTGGTGACTACGAACTGCGGCGACTCTAACGGCAAATTTCTGTCGTTCCAAGATCTGTATTGTGTTAGCAGGTAGTTCCTCGACCAACAAGATTTCGTTCCACTCCGCTTCAGCGGCAGTTTCATGCTCTCCTAACTGATGCCAAATCTCGGCAGCTCTTCGCATCCGCTTCGCAGCGATCAGCTTCTTACCGATCGCGCGGTCATTTAGTCCACACTTGAAATTTGCCCTAGCCAACATTTCGCTCACTTCGACACCGCCATCTTGGGACCAGGAGAGCGCGTCTTGATATTCGCTGTCCGCCAACTCCCGATTACCTTTTGCAACGGCAAGATCACCTCGCAAGATAAGAAGGTCCAGAAAATCCTTGCTCTGGTGATCCGTAATTAATTCGCTCGCCTTTCCTATAACCTCGGTCGCTTTCCTGAGATCTCCAGAAACCACGTACGTACGACCCAGCAGACTGTAACAGTCGCCCACTTCCGGGTCATTAGGACCAAATTCTGCCGAATCGCTGAACTTCTGAATACCCTCCAACAGTGAGGCAACACTTTTTGCGAGTAGCGAAGTCTTGGCCATCTTGTCCGTCTCAGCCTCAGCTTGCATCCGATACAGTCTGCCAATGCATTTCATGCAATAGGCCGTATTCCGATCCCACCCGACGCTTTCCCCTAGATCCAAGCTCTGCTGCGCGATCGACTGAGCCTCGCTCAAACGTCCAATTCGCTGGTAAACCCAAGATCTTCCGCAGATTAGGGCTACTGCCTCTCCCTTGACTACTTCCTGACTGCGGATCTGTCCCGGCCTTCGTGCTGCCCCAATCGACAAATCAGCTACTTCAAGAACAAGATGCTTGTCGCCTCTACGCTTAAGCAATTTGTCGAGAACTCTGAATACCTGCGCAACCTGCGGTTGGCAGTACGTAGAACACTTTCTCGCGATTTCCACGGCATTTAGCACCTGCTTCCGTCCCGCCTTTGCATTCCTGTGGGTATGGATATACGCCAGCAACGCCTCCAGCAATCTCCCCCATAGATTCGGCGCGTCATGAACCGTTACCTGACTCGGCAGCGGTCGTACGGTCCACAGTCCTTCCTGGACAGACAGAATCCCTTTTTCCCGCAAGGGGAGTAGCTGTTCGGCGAGATCCTCGACCGATGTCGAGAATGTTTGAGCAAGGGCCTCAGCCGGAACCCCCGACTGGCACGTTTGCAATAGAAAGATAGCTCCAGCAGCCGCTGAAGAGAGATCTGACGCCGCAACTTCGGGAGGAGGTTGAAACTCGACTCCCTCTTTTCGCAATTCTTCGATTAACTCTCCAATGTCGAAAGACTTCCTTCCCGGCACGGCTTCGACAAACTTCTGGAAAAGAAACTGCCGCAAACGCTTGCCCCCTTTTTCGCCAGAAATGCGTCGAGCACGAAAGTCGATTTCAGAATCCAGCGCTGATTCAGGTTCTTGGACTAATCTGATTCTGGTTAGCAATTCATGTGGAGGAGCGCTCGTCTTCGCGCAGATTTCTCCAGCATCTCGGGCCTCTTCCAACTCAATGAGTCTACTGAACCTGGCCTTATCTCCCACAGCTTCCACTGCTATCCGCATCAATTGCTGCACGGAAGCCAATATCGGGCCGCTGGCTGTCGAGTAGACCAAGCTAAGTATTCGTGTCGGGTTCGCTCCCGAAGCCGTACCGGACCGCTCGATCCAGTCCAGCACATCACTTCTTGTAGGATTCAGTTTCACTTCGTAGAACGAGTCGTCTGGTTGAGTGCGGATGTCCCACGCCGTAGGCTTCCCGTCGAAAGGGGTCCTAGGCTCAATCGAAATTGTAAATGCCCGGTACGGCGTCGCAAGGCACCGGTCTATCAGATCGAGTGCACGTAGAACGGCATACAGATTCTGATAATTCATGCCGTGGCCGGTGCTCGGTCCCCCGACAGCTCCAGAAACCACAGCTTTCGTGGGCTGCAGGCGCGGCGGTCTTGACTTACCCATCCGCCTATTTTACAGCTAGTATCGCTCCGTATTTCCAATACTCGCGTTGGCCACGATCCTTGAAAGGACTCGGCTCCGGCATCTACTGACATCCTGACAGCCCGCGACAACTTCGTCCCGACATCTTTTCGCTCTGGGCGTGCTTTTGCTTGTGGTGTTCACTTGGTGTCCGCTACTGCCGAGGACAGGAGAGATTTAGCAGGACGGGAAAGACTAAGAAGAAAACAGTCTGGGTTCAGCCAAAACCCCCTCGGTAGCCCGCAAGAACGACTGAATCAGGACGTAGAGCACGATGAGGAGCACGCTTGAGACGTCTCTTAAGAAGATTGCCAGAAACATCCCAGTATTTCATTTTACTTGCTCCTCGTTTGTGATGCCTGAAGCGTAGCACAACCACGATGGCGAATGAAAGGCGAAAGATGTGTTAGGATCCGTGGATGGACGAGGGTCGCAAACGTGTGATCGGCATCATGGCAGCGATCCTCGCCAGTCTGCACATGCAGACGGCAGATGATCTGTTTGGTGGACCGCAGGGAAGTCCGCGCAGTGACAAGTTGATTGCTGCTTCAGTTCAATGGGCCGAAAAAATCATGGAGAAGATCGATAACGTGTTTCGCTCATCCGATCTGCCATAATCTCCCAATGTGTGGGCGCTATCGACTATCTCGGAGAAAACAAATTGTTGAGTCGCACTTTTCCAGTGTGTCGGGAGAGGAAGACTGGACCCCTCGTTACAACATTGCCCCTACTCAGCCTATCCCGATTATTCGCCAGAATCCCAAGACGCCCGTCCGGGAACTGTCGCTATTTCGTTGGGGACTGATTCCTTCATGGGCGAAAGACTCGTCCGGTGCGGCCAAGATGATTAATGCAAGGTCGGAAACAGCGGGCACGAAGCCCGCGTTCCGCGATGCGTTGAAGCTCCGCAGGTGCCTGATTCCGGCAGACGGTTTCTACGAGTGGCAGAAAACCGGGAAGGAGAAGCAGCCCTATTGTTTTGAGGTCGCTGATGGGGAACTGTTTGCGTTCGCGGGAATATGGGACCAGTGGAGGGACCCGAATACCAACTCCGTAGGGACCTGCTCGATTCTGACCACTAGCCCAAATGCTGTGACTTCGGCCGTTCACGACCGCATGCCAGTCATTCTTGATCCGGACAGCTACGATATTTGGCTCGATCCTGGAATGAGGGACGTGACTACGGTGTCCGAACTGCTGAAGCCATACGATGCTCAGCTGATGCGTTGCTATACCATAAGCACTCGGATCAATCACGTGGCTAACGACGACGAGGAATGCTCCGCACGCGTGGAACTCACCCAGACTCAGGCTCGTCTCTTCTTGTAAGCGGACTATCGAGGCGGGTGCGTCGATTGCCGGCGAGCGCGAGGTGAAAAGAAAAACCCGCACCAGCGAGGACGCGAGTGCGGGTTGCGCGTTGCTCAGTACTCGCTTGGCAAGTGGATTACGTTGTCGGCAAAGTACAGCGTGATTTCATTCAGCGGAAAATCAGTGTGCTCGATCTCTTTAGTGAACACGATGTTGCCGTTGCCATCGTCGCACGTAAGCGTAGCGGTTCGGTCGGGACGTACGGCGAGCTTCCAGACTTGAAATTCCTCGGCGAAAACAGCCTTGTTATGCGGCTGAATGATCGCGATTTCGTCCAGAAGCCAATACGCTCCACCGTGCTCGGCAACGTGCCGCGCGCCATCAGTGTAGAGAACGTTGTGGTTGATCCCGTGCCGATACCAGTTTTCGCTGCCGGTGAACTGCGCGAGGTCGCTTTTGTTGAGAGTCTTCGTCGCCATGTGTTTGCCTCTTTTCTTGACGTGACCCCACGGCGGGGGCGAGAGAGGCAACGGGAACAGCCGCACTGAAGGCGCGGCGTCACAGGCAACCGTGGAATAAATGAGGGGCAGCCCGTAGGGAATCATCGTTTATGCCGCGAAAGTGCCTTGACGTTAGCCTGCGGCTGTTAGCTTGGCTCCGAACCCGTCCGCTAGTGGGTTACGCAAAGAGGCACATCGTGACGAAGACGACGCCAAGTGATGCGGCGAGGGGCAGACCGAAGACATATCGAGAAGAGAGACGGTTCCCCGTAGCCCTGGGGCGCGGCATGCTCCGTACCGGCGACGCTGCGCTGCTCAAGGGCGCGACAGCGGGTTCGCACTTTTCCAGCCCAAGACTGGGGCGGACTGCGACAATTTCACTTGCTTTGGTGGCAGGCGCTGGGGCGCATATTTGCGGAGGAACACTCGAACGTATTCGTTTACGAGCCTGGAGTCATTGTCAGCTCTCATGATCACGCATGTTTCGAAGCACAATGATGCATCGGAAAGCGGCTTTACCACCACACCGTCAGCATGAAATCCTCGGGCCGTAGGTTGGGCAAGGATGGCGACCCCGATGTGGTCCGACACTAGGTCCGCTGCGTCCTGTGGCGCAATTACATTGTGAGCGTGCTTCGGGGCGATGGACCCACATTGCGCTGTGTCCATAACCGCCTCATACAGAAGTGGATGAACCCGTTTCGGAAACAGAATCCACTTGTCCTTTGCCAGATCCTGGAGAACCAACCGTTCCTTGTGAGCAGCCGGGTGGGTCTCAGGAAGTGCAGCGTAGAGTTGAGCCGGAGCAAATGGCACAGCCGTGATCTGGGAATCTTGCGGTGGCGCCGTCACCAGGGCGAGGTTCACTTCGCCTACAAGGACGCTCCGGACCGACTCCATTGCAAATTGAGTCATTAGCCGAATTCCGAGCCTCGGATATAAAGGAAGCCGGATCGCAAGCATCGCGGAAATCCAGTCGTAATTGGCAAAGGGTGAGTGCCCAATCGTCAAAACACTATTGGACCCGTTGTGTGCAGCATGAGCGAGATGAACAGCCCGCTCCGTATGAAAGAGCGCAGAGCGAGCTTCTTCGACGAAGGCACGTCCGGCATCCGTGAGTTCCACAACCCGTCGTGTGTCGCGTGTGAACAGGCGAAATCGATGCTCTGCTTCGAGGTCGGTAATTTGTTTGCTGAGCGCGGGCTGGGTTATGTGCAATCTGTCCGCGGCCCGCGTGAAGTTGAGCTCTTCGGCCAAGACGATGACTGCCTGCAGATGGCGAACTTCGAGGTTGGGGAACATTGCTAAAACCCCAGATGGTTGGCACCTCGCGCTTCGTCCTACGAGGGACTCCCTATTCTGAGCGATTTCCGTACAGGACTGATTGTTTTTTTGTTTGGTGGCCTGGATTCAGGACAGAAGATTTAAGGAGGGAGCAGTATCTGGACGTTCATGACGAAGGACCGGCGCTTCGGGACGGTCAGTTATTGAACGATTTGCCGTTGTCCGGAAGATCTTCTGAAACGGCAAGAATGCAGGATTGACCGTCGAATTGAATCTTGTCAGCGGAATAGGCGATGGTCTTGACTTCGCCGGACTTGGTCCGAAGCCGGGTGATGACGTTCCGAAGCGGCCCCCGTTGCTGCAGCTGCGCGATCATCAACGCTCGATCCTTCGGGTCTTCCCAGATCCTAAGCTCCCCAACAGTACGTCCGATCACTTCGGTGCGGGAATAGCCGTACCTGCGCTCGAATGCGGCATTCACATCGATAAATCTGCCTTCGTTGACTGTCGTAATGGAGAATGCAATGGGGCTCGAACGGAAGACTTTTTGAAACTTGTCCTCAGACACTCTGCGTCCTTCCTCCGACTGTTCCAGCGCTTTTTCGGTTTGCCGAAGATCGGTGAGACGCCGTTGAAGTTCGGACCCATAAATCTCAGCACGCTCGTAGAGACGAGAATTCTGGATTGCCGCAGCGGCGGGTATCGCTAGTAACTGTGTCCGCCGGAGGTGGTCTTGAGTGAAGGTGTTTGGCTGGGTGTGGCCCACTGAAAGAAGCCCCAACGTTTGTTCGGATGCAACCAGCGGCACGCAAAGCCATGATCGGATATCGGAATGGCCCTTGAAGCTGGGCCAGTCCTTCTCGTTTTTGGTATCGGCGAGCAAGACACTGTTCTGGGTCGTTAATATGTGCAGGAGGAACGGGGAGTCTGCTGCGTCGAGGGTCAGCGGATAATCCGCTGCTTCTTCGGGAACCTGGTGACGGAGTCTTTCTCGTGCCACAAGAAGCCGTGTGTCGCCCTCTAAGAGCAGCACCCGTGCGCACTCACCCGGAACAAGTTCCAACAAGGACTGAAGTAGCTTGTCCAGGACGAAGTCCATCCGCAGATCTGCGGTCAGCGCGAGGGTCGCCTTGCTTAGAGCATCGGATTCTGCCCTTGCGGACTCGGCTGACGCTAGATGCTTGGCAATCTTTTCCTCTGCTTCCTTGAGGGCAGTGATCTCCTGAGCCGTTCCGACAAGACGGTAGATTCTGCCGGCGTCATCCCGTGCCGGGAAACCATGCACCGTCACCCATCGCACCTCCCCGTCGGCAAGCACGATCCGAAATCTTTCATCGAAGTGGCCTGTCTGGGTTGCCTCTCCAAGCTTTGTAAGTACATGAACTCGATCTTCGGGATGGATGAGATCTTCGTACGAAGACGGATCTTCCAGCAGACTCTGGCACGAACGGCCGGTAATCGTCTCGTAAGCCTGGTTCACGTAAAGGGCCTTCTTGGTCTCCGCGTCAATCATCCAGACGATTTCCTGAATGTTGTCTGCCATCTCTTGGAGCCGTTCTTCGGTATCGAGTTGTATTTGTTGCGCACGCCGCAAAGATCTGGTGTAGAGGACAATCAGAACGGAGAGAACGGCGGCTCCAAATAGCAAGAAAGCGGAGAATACGTCGAGGGCCCGAAGCTTGGTCCTGAACACTGTAAGAACCACAGTGAGCAAGACAATGCCAACGACCACCGAAATGAGGGTCCAGCGAGGATAAGCCATCCATCTGCGGGAGGATTTTCGACGGGGTGGGTCAACTTGACGCATTGCATTTCGGGAGCTGCGTTCGCCAGCGCGACCACTGCGGATCGGCAATCAGATGTGTATTTATGCCGAAGCCGTCAGAAACAATCACAGTTTGGGCCGATACTACGCGCCCCTATCCAGTGGGTCAAGAAGGCGTCGAAGCAATGGTGGATATCAGTTTCCGAGTCGGACGCGAACCGGGAACTACTCCATTCATGGACACAAGCGCGTTTCTCGTTACCTAGCGCGTCGCCGCGTCAGGAGACGATAATTGGGTGCATGCACAGCGTTATTAAGGAGTGGTAGATAATAAATCATGGGCGACGAGATCAGGCGAGCTGTTGTGAAGGACGAAACATTGCACCTCGTCAGAGGCGAGGACGTGTGGAGCGTGAAGGCGGAGCAAGGCAAAGAGCCGAACGAATGGAAGATGGTTCACTTTGCAAATGTCGGCACGTCAGAAGAGTTTATCGAAACCTTTTCCGGTGAAATTCTGGAACTCGTGGACGGAAGCCTAATTTTCGGTGAAGAACGAGAATCGGTCAAAAACGCAATCACGACCATTGTCGTCGAGGGGCTGATGCCAGCGTTTGAGCATTTGAAAAAGATTCGGGCATCGGTAGCGACTCCTCTTCCTGAACTCAACCGCCGACAGTTCTACGAGGATTTTGCGCGAAGTCTATGGCATGCGTACAAAGACCTGTTCCCGAAAGCCACCCTGCTCTTAGGATTTGATCTTGGCTTTCTGTTCAAGCAGGACGCTCAGTTTGAGAACGGTCTGACGGCCTTTCTCAGCAAGTACCCTCCACTAATTTTGGATGTGCCAGAGTTATTACGG
>Ga0206803_1023_pt1 | contig 42390 bp, 41 predicted proteins | sample Alteio_BWOrgCont_61_FD_152909 | JGI IMG/M metagenome (GOLD analysis project Ga0206803, IMG submission 152909) | Enriched cells from forest soil in Barre Woods Harvard Forest LTER site, Petersham, Massachusetts, United States -... | ecosystem: Environmental > Terrestrial > Soil > Temperate forest >... | reverse complement strand
GGCAAAGAAAAGCCGTTGCCGGCCAAGCGGATTTCGGGCAAAGAAGAACTCACGCGGCCGGGGAAAATCACGGGGACGTTGGCCTACATGGCGCCCGAACGGCTGAGTGGGAAATCCTCTTCTGTGCAAACGGACATCTACGCTTTGGGTGTGATCCTCTATCAAATGCTCACTCTGCAACTCCCCTTCCAGCGAAAAACGATCGCGATGTTTCGAAAACAGGTCGATTCGGAAGTGTTGATCGATCCGATCGAGATGGCTCCTTATCGAGACATCCCCCATCCACTGGCCGCTGTATGCCATAAATGCCTCGCTCGTCTTGAGAAAGAGCGCTATGGAAGCGTCGAGGAATTGATCGCCGAGGTAAAAAGCTATATCGAGGGGCGCCCCGAATGGATTTTGGCGGCCGAGCTCGATCGGGATCAGAAAGAGGATTGGCAGTTTCAAGAAAATATCCTGCTGGCAAAAAACATCGCCATCACCCGCAGCCTCGATGTGACGGAATGGGCCGAGTTAATGATTTCCAAAAGCTCGTTCGCCAATAATATGCGACTCGAGGCAGAGGTCTATCTGGGCAGCAAAGGACAAGGGATCGGCTTTTTGCTCAGCGTACCGGAAGAGAGGCAGAGCGTCGAAGAGGGGTATTGCCTTTGGGTGAGCCCTTCTGTCTGCAAACTCTTTCGGAACAATGTGCAAGTTCTCGAGGCAAAAACCTCCTTGCTCCAGCCCAATATCTGGCATCAGATCCGGATCGAAAAGGTGGACGACCATCTAAAGTTTTTTGTCGATGGACGGCAGAAGCTGAGTTTTGCAAGCCATCTGCCACTGGCAGGAACACATGTGGGCCTTTTGCACAAAGATGGGGACTTCAAACTGCAACATCTGAAGATTTTCGACGGCAGCCATAATGTGATGGTGGGATGTCTCGCTGTCCCCAATGCTTTTTTAAGCCACAAACTCTTCGATGTCGCCCTGCAAGAATACCGGCGCATCGGACAATGCTTTCCGGGGCGAATGGAGGGGCGCGAGGCCCTGTTCAGAGCCGGCTTAACCCTGCTTGAAAAAGGGCGGACGGAAAAGAATGAAAAGCTCTACCACTTGGCGCTGAAAGAATTTGAAAAACTCTACCGCACTCCGGGCGCTCCGTTGGAGTATCTGGGGAAATCGCTCGTCTATGAGACGCTCGGCGACGCCGAGGAAGAGGCCAAGTGCCTCGAGCTGGCGCTCCGGAAATTCCCCAACCATCCTCTCTTGCCAATGTTGAAAGAACACATCGTCTACCGGATGCATGAGAGCTCTCTCAATAACCGAGAAGCCGCCTACCGGATCATCCTCCTCGCTGTGCGGCACATCCCTGATCTCTTGGAAAATCCCGACACATACCACCTCATCGATAGTCTGGAAAAGAATTGGGAACCCCTTCCCTTCATCGAAAAAAGCGAAAAGCGATTGGAATCGATCGCGATCCAACTCGCCTTTTGGCTCGCAAAAGTCCCTATTTTGGTCGAAATCGCCCAAAGCGTGAAAGAGGACCCCATTTTATTGAATAATGTACTCGTCTGTCTGAAGGAACTCGAAGCCCTCGATACGCTGGATAAATTTCTCCCCAAAAAGCCGAAGCCCAAAAGAGGCAAGCTCAAAATGTGGGATCTTTTGGCGCAAAAGAAATTGGGAGAAGCGAAGGCGATGTTTGACAAATTTGAGGAGAGTTTGAGCCAAGAGACCTCCCCCCTCCACTTTCCTTATGGCACGTATCTCTACATGACGAAAGGGCGCGAGGCGGCCATGCACCATTTCTCACTCGTCCTCGAAACCCCCTATCCCCCAACGACAGCTCTCCCTAGCCTTTTCCTCACAAACCGGCTGAAAGGATGGATGGAAAAAGCCTTTTGGTGGGAGAAAAAGGAACTCCATCGACAAATCGAACTCTTTTACCGCTGCGTAGGAAAAAAAGTATGAAGCCTAAAGTCACAGGATCGACCGTTCTTTATTCAGGATTTTTCGAGGTGCGGCAAGATCTCTTGCAGCGCGCTGACGGCCTGACTCATCCCTACACTTGCCTGATCCTACCTACCCATGCTGTAGCGGTTCTCGCCCAAGATACGGAAGGGCGCTGGATCCTCAACAGAGAATACCGCCATCCGACCGGAGAGACGATTTTAGGCTGCCCAGGAGGGCGCCTAGAGCTAGAGGAAGATCCCATAGTGGGCGGACAGAGGGAGTTTTTCGAAGAGACAGGCTATTGGTCCGATGACGTCGCCATCATTGGCTGCTGCTATCCCTTTCCAGGCATTTGCGATCAGAAAATCTACTACCTCTTGGCTAAAAACGCCGTCAAAAAAGGGGAACAGAAGCTCGATCCCTTTGAATTTATTCAAACAGAACTAAAAACCGATGAGGAACTCGAACAGGAGATCTTAAGCGGTGCGAATATAGATGGAATTCTCTGTACGGCTCTTTGGTATAAAGAAAGAAAGGCCGAGCGGAGCTCGGCCTCTTAGGGAAACTTAGGAAGGTTTAACTGGAATAATCGGTTGCGCATTGATGGTGACGAATAAGTTCCCCACTTGAGAAACAATATTAGCTTGCTCTTGAGGCGTCAAATTCTGGAAATTCACGAGATCTTTCGTATCTACACGGGCGATCTGAGCAAGGTTGCCAATTTTGCTATAAAAATCAGGATCGGCTTTCGCACTATTTTGCATCCATGTGCTGAAATCACTCGCTGTTAATCCACCGGGCTTTAGAGCCGCAGCTGATAAATCATCCACTCTAATAAATTGGACGACTTGGTAGGCGTTATTTTTATCGCCATAATGGATCGTGAGGTACATAGGTCCATCTCCCCATTGTCCATCAGGTCCTTTGCCTCTTACAAGTCTCATGCGACCCTTGTTTTCGCTCTTTTTCAGAGGAGTTCCCGTATCATACTCTCCCACGCCGAGGCTTGGAATTACGAATTCTCTATAAAAATTTGGATCTGAACTTACAGGTAAAACGTTCCCTTCATTCTTAAAGATTTCGCTATCTTCAGGATAATTGTAGGGACGCGCATTTTGTTCTGGGTTAATCATCGATAACAAATCCGCATAGGCCGCATCGGACAGCGTTCCAGGCGATGCCGTCGGACTCAATGATTCTATGTAGGCGGTGACTTGATCAAATGTGATATTTGGATTGAGAGCTCTCGTAGCACCAGGCGCACCCGTAGTAAAGTAATCAATAATGCCCTGAAAAACATCTGTATAATCATCATCCTGAGATCCAGGTGTACCGCCATTCATATGGCTGAGCAAATCTGTATAAAGCCTATCAAAGTCGGTAGGCTGACATCCAGGATTAGAGGGAGTTGGATCGCTAGGGCTGGGGTCGAGACCTGCACAATAGAAAGCCGCCTCAAGTGCATCTGTCGAAACAGGAAGATTTCCTGTTGAAGAATCTCCCAAATCCTGCGCGAGAACAAAGTATAAACTACTTCCCGGCCCATCCGGCTGTGTTAACCAAGCTTGAATTTCAGCGAGCGATTTTCCTTTTGTTGCATCGAGGATTGCATTCGCAGTCGCCTGCGATGCTGTATCGAAGAATTTGAACTTGATCATGTTCTCCAAATTCGTTGCAAAAGAAGTAGCGTCGGGTACTGGGTTCCATTTAGGATCAGCTGCCAACATAATCTTCTTGAATGCGGCCAAGCCAGCTGTAGATAGATTGTTCAAGATGCCGTCGCAATTCTCTTCAGGATCTGCTTGGACCTGCTGTTCGAAGTCTGTGAAGTTCGCGATCTGGAGTTGCTTATCGCTAGTCATCAAGCGGTCTATCTCGTTTTTCATTAAATCTTGGTCTTGTTGGGAATAACTCGGATCGTTGATGATGTCAACCATGCCGGTGATTACAGTGTCGAACTGTGTATCGCCTGGAACAGTGGAGGGGTCGATCTGAGCAAGAGTGCAAATCTGCTGCATGTCAGCCGAAGTAACACCAGCGCCCGAAAGAACCGAAAGGAGGCAATAGACATCGCGATCGCTTTTTTCTGAAATAGGATTTTTTAAGTAATGAGTAAATCTGGAGAAAGCCGTACCAGGTTCAAAACCATGCGTTGTCATGAGCTGTTGAAGTCCCGCCCAGATTTTTGCATTGTGGGGACTTTCATTCGCCCAAGTTTCCATCGATGCATCAAAACTATCGAAATCTGGCTCATCAGATGGAGTGTGATGATTATGGGTAGGAGAATGGTGATCCGTAGGCGAATGATGGTCAGTAGACGAATGGTGGGCAGAAGTCTTCATGGCTTCTAATTGCATATTTGTGTCTGTCATAATTATCTCTTTTTATTTAAGTGTTTAATTCAATTTACTATCTCAGGCTTAGAGACAAGCATCAACCCGCCCCTATCGTCTGAGGATTGTTTTTATCCTTGAGGTGCAAAATAATCTTCCTGATAGTTGCCCATTAAGTAATCGAGCTTCTGTAAATCGGCAGCCGATAAATTCCCTGTTTCTAAAGCAGACTCAGAAATGCCCCCTGTCATTCGGGAAAAAGCTTCCAGGGCTTCATAGTGGTAGGGATTTACTGTTCCATCTGGATTTGTTTTATCACTATTCACATCATTAAGAATATCAGTATCCGTTAAGTTGCTATTGCCGAATATTCCAGAGATATCAAAAAATGTGGTATAATGATCGTCTGTGACGTAGTAGTCAGAGCCAATACTTACCAATCTTTCCGATCCAGCAGTGTTTTCATCTCCTCCTGTCGGAACGACGTTTTCAACACCAGCCGTGCCAGGAGGGATGATCTCGCCACCGCCTCTTCCGTCATTTTTGAAAGTTCCGCCTGTTTCGCTAAATGGGCTAGGTTGTGAAGTTTCATTGACTAACCACTGTAAATAGAGAGCACCTGTTGCTGAAAGAGTGTGATTTTCATACGTTCCTGCGCTAACTATACCATCAAAATATGTCTTGATGTCTGCAAAACTCATATCCGTATGTGCTCCAAGATATAGAGCAAGGCCTTGCATAATCTGCTGATCGTCCGATGTAAGTGGCAATACATTTGGATTCGCAATATTCAAAGGATTTCCCAGGCCTTCGCACTGCGCTTCAATCATCTGAGCGACTGTTAAGTCTGGAGGAGTGATCCCTGCTGAATTGTAAATTGCAGAGACTGCATCTACAGTGAGTCCAGGATACTTTGTGAAGATGTCTTCATTGGCAAGACTGGCAAAAAATTGCGCAATCGACAGCCCTGAGCCTGTGAAAGCATTCAGCAGATTAGTAGTTGCTGGACCTTCTGAAGTATCGGGATCGCGAGCAATCCAAGAATTTAAGTTCGCTGTAAAAGTAGCGGCTGTTATTTGTGGAGGAACAGGAAACGTTGTATCCGCTGAAAATTGATTTCTTACTGCATCGCTGCTCAAATGGGACCAAATGTCGTCGTTATCGTTATTCGGATCTGCTTGCAAAGTTTGCTGGAGCCATGCAATGGGATCAACCGTTGTGTCTTGTTTGTTGACCTCGTGAAGAAATGCGTTATGCGCATCTCCATACCATTGAACGTCTTCAGCCGTAAAACCAGAAGGGGGGTTATCGATCGTGGCTTGCAGATTCATTAAAATCTGATCGTCTTGAGTAAGGACTGGAGTTCCAAGCTGAGCTAATGAATAAATCGTCGAAATATCGGAAGTCGACGCATTGGGGAAATAGAAGAACAGATCCACGGCGGCCACATATTTTTTGCCATTGATCGTAAAGCCCTCAGAGGGAGACTGCAAAAAGTCTTGGAAGTGCGCGAAGGGAGAATGGCCATCAAACTTGTTTGTTACGATGGTCATCATTTCCGTCAAGTTTGCCAGCGTATTTGATCCGGCTGGAGCCTTATTGATTGCATCTTGCAAGCCACTTTCAAAGGCAGCGTACTTTACCGTGTCTTCCCAAGTATAATCTTGCGAGCTTGGATTCGAGGAAAGTTTAACTTGATTTTCGGCATTTATTGAATCTGTGCTCATATACTTCCTTGTTATTATTAATTTAAAAAACAAATCTTAATTAAGTTTATCAAATTAATAATAACAAGTAAAGATTAATTAAGGGATTACTACAGACAACTGACTACTAATTACTTATGAATGGGATAAAACATTAAAACATACCCCAAAGCTAACTAACAAACTACGTAACAGTCAGAGGCTAAATAACTTACTTAAATTCATTAACCATTAAGGACTTATGAATTCTTTAGAAAAAGGCAGGTCGAGAGAGACCTGCCCCGAGAAAAGCTTATTTAAAAGAACGTGTGGGTATTGTAGGCGCCCACGCTTCTCCAGTAGTAGGATCCTGAAGAGCGGCACCCAGCTCCACAAAGGTGTGGTAATGATCTGTCGACATCCAAATTGACCCATCGGAGCCAACAGCAAGTCGTGCAGCGCCAAAACTCGCAGCCAATGGAGTGCGCAAGTCCGCCTCACGGTAGGTTATGGCATTGCCACTAGAATCTGTTTGAGGCAACAATTCATCGTCTACACCTTGCGGCACGTTATTAAAAGGCTGACCTTCATTATCGTCGCTATATGGGACATCCGCCGTAATCATGGCTTGGATTTGGGTTTCCAAAGCTGTAATAGGATCTTCTGAAGCAGGCGCATTGAGAATCGCCAATTTAATCTGTTCGATCAAATTAAACGCATCATTTGGACCATTAGATCCATCATTGGCATATCGAAATTCCTTGTTCTCACCTAGTGAAAGTTGAGCGAGGATTGCAGCTGTCGTATCAGCAGTAGCGGGAGTGCTCGTTAAAGGAACTGTAGAAGTTCCATGCGGAGTGATCGTGTTTAGATCAATCGGAGTAACGCCTTTATGAGGAGCTCCTGGTTGTCCGTAATAAGTGCCATCTGTATCTCCTTCATCTAAGCCGCATGTAAAAACGATATCTTGCGCATCTAAGAAGGTCAATCCCTGATAATTTGTATAAAGATTCGATCCCTGTTGAACATCCAGAAAGGCTACTAAATTGTTTTGCATATCTTGCAATCCATTAGGATCACTCACACTTGTGCCCTCTACGATCGCTTTAACCTCTGCAAAAAAATTATTTTCTCCCGAATTTAGACCCAGCTTCTGCCCAGCTACATCGCCTCTATTCCAACCATAGACTCCATCCTCTAAATTATTGAATTCGTCTTGGAGTTCTTGGAGAGTTACCGAGCGAAGAGGTTCCGGAGGTCTATCAGGAATTATAGCGCCTGTATCGGCTTGAAGTTGACTTTTAGCTCCTGAGTTGATGGTTGGGTATTTAGCCCAGAAATATTTCTCATCGAAGATGCCTTGAGCAACGGATTGGATCTTAGTTGGGTCATTGCCGCAACCCGCGAGGATCGCCGCTACAACGTTAGCTGCATCATCTTGACCTTCTCCCTGAAAGTGAGCTTCTAAATTTTTCAGTTTTGTAATGGGGTCTTCTTGCGGCTGCGAACTTGAATTCAACGAACCTGAATTAACTTGTAATTGCGTCATACACATTCCTTTTTATTTTTTAAATTATTATCTATACCAATATTAACATCATAATAATTATTTGTAAAGACATCGCAAGAAGCAAATAAGTCTAACCCTTAACAACTTATGAATTACGGGATTATTATCCCCCAAAACCCCCTTCAAAAATTCCCTCTCGCGCAGATTTCCCCGTTTGTGCTACTATTTTCTCCACTATGAGCGAATTACCTAAAGCCTACGATCCGAAACTTGTTGAAGAGAAGTGGTATGCGTTCTGGGAAAAGGGGAACTTTTTCCAAGCCGACCCCCTCTCTCAAAAGCCTCCTTACTGCATCGTCATTCCGCCCCCTAATGTAACCGGCGTCCTTCACATGGGCCATGCCCTGGTCGATACCCTTCAGGACATCTTGATCCGTTGGAAGCGGATGCTGGGCTATGAGGCCCTTTGGGTCCCTGGGACTGACCATGCGGGGATCGCCACGCAGACAGTCGTCGAGCGCCATCTATTTGCCAAAACGGGGAAGCGGCGCAAAGACTTTACCCGTGAAGAGTTCCTCGAGCATATCTGGAATTGGAAATCTGTGAGCGAAGAGCAGATCTTAGGCCAGCTCAAAAAGCTCGGCTGCTCCTGCGACTGGTCCCGCCTCCGCTTCACGATGGATGAGGGGTGCAATCGGGCTGTCCGCACCTGCTTCAAAAAGATGTATGACGATGGGCTGATCTACCAAGGCGACTATCTCGTCAATTGGGATCCGGTGGCACAAACGGCTCTTTCCGACGACGAAGTGGAACATGAGGAGCGCGATTCGTTCCTTTGGCACATCAAATATCCGCTGGCGAGTGGAAAAGGGCATGTGATCATTGCGACGACCCGTCCTGAGACAATGCTCGGCGATACCGCAGTGGCCGTCAATCCAAACGATGCGCGCTACGCTCACCTCATTGGAGAGATGATCCGCCTTCCTCTCACAGAGCGATTGATTCCCATCATTGCCGACCCATTTGTCGATATGACCTTTGGTTCGGGCGTCGTGAAAATCACCCCAGCCCATGACTTCACTGACTATGAAGTAGGGCATCGCCATAAACTCCCCTTCCTCAACATCATGACCCCCGATGGCCGCATTAAAGAAGGTCCGTATGAGGGGCAGACAATGGAAGAGGCGCGGGAATCGGTTTTAAAAGACTTGGAAGAACTCCTCATTAAAAAAGAGCCCCATAAACTCCGCGTGGGCGTTTCTTATCGATCGAAGGCCGTGATTCAGCCCTATCTCTCCAAGCAGTGGTTTGTCAAAATGACCCACTTCAAAGAAAAGCTGATCTCTGCCGTGAAGGAGAAGCGAGTGAAGCTCATCCCTCCCCATTGGGAACAGACTTATTTCCATTGGATTGAAAACTTGCGCGACTGGTGCATTTCCCGTCAAATCTGGTGGGGCCATCGGATTCCGATTTGGCACAAGGGCGATCAGATGATCTGCTACGACGGAGAAGGGCAACCTCCCGAAGTCGATGACACCTGGACCCAAGATCCCGACGTCCTCGACACCTGGTTTTCTTCTCAGCTTTGGCCTTTCAGCACGCTAGGATGGCCCGAAAAAACAGATGAGTTAAAAAAATTCTATCCCACAGCAACGCTCATCACGGGCCACGACATCTTATTCTTCTGGGTCGCTCGGATGATCATGGCGGGCGAATACATCATGCACGACGTTCCGTTCCATGAGACATTCTTGCATGGCCTGATCTACGGCAAGTCGTATTGGAGAGAAACTTCCCACGGCATTGTCTATCTCAAACCAGAAGAGAAGAAAAAGTATGATCTGGGAGAGCCCCTTCCGAAAGATGTGGAGACCAAGTGGGAAAAAATGTCCAAGTCAAAGGGCAACATCATCGATCCCCTCGAGATCATCGACGAATATGGGACCGATGCGATGCGCCTGGCTCTTTGTTCCAGCGTGACCCATGCTCGGCAGCTCGATCTCGACCGGCGCCGTTTTGAAGAGTTTAAGAATTTCGCCAATAAAGTGTGGAACGGCTCCCGTTTTGTCTTCATGAACCTCGAAGGATTTACCTCCGAAGCTCTCTATGAAGGGCTCGATCTCAATCTGCTGACGCTAGAAGACAAGTGGATCCTCTCGCTGCTCAATAAAACGATCGTCGAAATCAACAAGAACCTCACAGAATATACTTTTGATCGAGCAGCGACCCGCGCCTATGAGTTTTTCTGGAACGACTTTTGCGCCACCTATGTGGAACTCGCCAAGCCAGTCCTTTTCGGCAAAGCGGGCGATGCCGCCCTGAAGGCGAACAAGCAAAGATTGCTCGTTATTTTGCTTTGCAACGCGATCCGCCTTATGCATCCGATTTCTCCGTTCATCACCGAGGAGATCTTCTCGCTCCTGAGAGGCCAATTCCCTCTTTTGCAGATGCCTCACAAGGCCGATCCTTACACAAAAGAAACCATCCGCGCCCTTCTCACCCCCGCTTGCATCGTAGCGCCCTATCCCGAACTGATCGCAGAGAAGGATATAGACGAGGAGACGGAAAAAACCTTTGCATTGATGAATGAGATGGTCCGTTCCATCCGGAATATCCGCGCCGAGATGCAACTGCCTCCCTCAGAGAAAACCGAGTTAATTTTATTTGGCCCCTCCAAATCCCATGAATGGAAAATGGCCGAGGCTCACCAGTCTATTCTCATGGCCCTTACGCCGACGACCCAAGTGACTTTTGCCACTTCGGAGCCCGACTCTTTTGGCGCTAGCGCCCTTGTCGGCCATCTCAAGCTGATGATCCCCATTTCCGAAGCGCTCAAGGCCAAAGAAAAATTGCGGCTGGAAAAAGAGCGGGAAAAATTAGAAAAGCTGCTTGAAGGGACAAAGGGGAAATTGGCCAATGATGAATTCCGCGCCCGCGCACCGCGCGAAGTGGTAGAAAAACTCGAGCACGCCCTCAACTCTACGCAAAAGCAATTAGCCGACATTGCGATGAAATTGAAGAGCTTTGATTAGAAGGGCTCCGCCAGCCAAAGGGCTTACGCCCTCTGGACTCCCGTTATTTATAAAACAAAAATATTGCAGTAGTTCAGCGGTATGAGAACACTCGAGATTGCATGATTAAACTATTTGACTTTATTTCTTCTCTGCGGCCCTCTGAGTTCTCTGCGCCTCTGCGGTGAATTTTCCAATCCACGCCTGAACCGTGCGATTCATGCAACCGCGGACATTGTGGTTACGGTTCAAAATTTTACCGCAGAGACGCAGAGCACGCAAAGGTCGCAGAGAAGTGTGCAATCGCCATGGATCAATCTGCGAAGGACTTTTCTTTCCGTTCAAACTTAAGAAGCTTTTCGAAGCTGCGCGTCTCAGCGATAACGACCGCAGAGAGGCCAAAAAGGCCCAGGAGATTCGGGAAGGCCATGAGGCCGTTCATAATATTGGCAATGCTCCAAACTGTCCCGAGACTGAGAAGCGAGCCTGGAATGAGGAAAAGGGTAAAAAGAACGCGATACCAGCGGACGATGCGGAGCCCAAACATGTATTCCATGCATTTCTCTCCATAATAGGCCCACCCGAGAATGGTTGAATAACCGAATAGGATGAGAGAAATCGTGACGATGAGGCCGCCGTAAGGGAAAACGTTTTCGAAAGCGAGGAGCGCCATCGAGGAACCACTCAAAGGCAGGCCATCAGCCCCCACTTGCCCGAAGAGTCCGCTCACAGCAATCGCAATGCCAGTGATCGAGCAGACGATCATCGAAGTGATAAAAACCCCGCTCATGGAAATCAGCGCATGTCTGCCGGGGACGTCAGTCTTGGCCGCCGCCGCCGCAATGGGAGCGCTTCCAAGGCCTGCTTCTGTAGAGAAAACGCTGCGGGAAACGCCGTATTGAACGGCCATCATGATCGAGGAGCCAGCAAAGCCCCCAAAAGCGGCTTTTCCGCTGAAAGCCTGACGGAAAATCTCCACAAGAGCGTGAGGCAAGGCATCGATCTTCAGGGCAATGACGACAAGGCCTCCGAGAATATAGAGACTCGCCATGAAGGGGACGAGCCAGCTCGATACCTTGCCGATGCTCTTGATCCCGCCAAAAAGAGCGGCTCCCGTCACAAGCGCGAGTCCAATCCCCACCCACATTGGGTCGATCTGAAGGAATTCTTTCATAGCGCCGGCAATCGAGTTGGCCTGAACCATGTTGCCTGTGCCGAGCGCCGTTACAGCGCCCATCAGGGCAAATAGAATGGCCAATTTCTTGGATTTGAGTCCCTTCTCGAGATAATACATCGGGCCGCCGCACATTTCCCCTTTAGCATCGACAGAGCGGTATTTGACGGCGAGAATTGCCTCGGCGTATTTGGTGGCCATCCCGATGAGAGAGGCGACCCACATCCAGAAAAGCGCCCCCAATCCCCCGAGAGCTATGGCCGTGGCGACCCCTGTGATACTTCCAATCCCGATCATTCCAGCCAAAGCCGTCATCAATGCTTGAAACTGGCTGATATCCCCTTCCGCCTTGTCGTCTTGGCGGGTGAAGGCGAGTTTCAGGGAATAGAAAAGATAGCGAAATTGGATCCCTCGCAGAGAGATAGTCAAGAAAAGTCCCACAGTTGTGAGGAGGATCAAAAGGGGCGCGCCCCAGATCCAATTTTCAATTTTAGATAGCCAAGATTCGAGAGATGTCATATTTTTACAGCGAATATAATACGCGAGACGCTCTTTTTTTGTATATGGAACTTCCTTCACCCGCTCAAATCAAAAATGAATATCCTCTCTCCTCTGAAGTCCGCCATTTCATTGCCGCTTCTCGACATACTGCTCAGCAAATTCTCCAAAGAAACGATGAGCGGCTTGTGGCCATCGTCGGCCCTTGCTCGATTCACGACCCCTCATCCGCTCTTGAATACGCCATTCGATTAAAAAAGCTCGCCTCTGAAATCGACAGGAATTGCTTTCCCATCATGCGCCTTTTCATTGAGAAGCCTCGCAGCAGGCTCGGGTGGAAAGGGATGCTTTACGACCCCCATCTCGACGGCTCGAATGACATTGCCGCAGGGCTCAGGAAATCGCGCGAGCTCTTTCTCCAAATCGCCGAACTCGGCGTCCCTTGCGCGACAGAACTCCTCGAACCCATTGTCTCTCCTTATTTTGATGATCTGATCGCCTGGGGCCTCATCGGCGCCCGTACCTCCGCCTCGCAGCCTCACCGCCAAATGGCTTCAGGCCTTCCTTTTCCTATCGGATTTAAAAATGGATTTCTCGGGGAACTCGATGTGGCGCTATCCGGCATTCTCACCTCTCGCATTCCCCATTCCCACATCGGCATCGATTCAAAGGGGCACATCGCCGCTCTCCAAACCCGGGGCAATTCGCTCACTCATCTCATCCTACGGGGTTCAGACACCCAACCCAATTACGACCCGGCCTCGGTAAACAAGGCTCTTCAGGCCCTCCAAGAACACCGCCTAGAACCTCGACTACTGATCGATTGCTCCCACGGCAACTCGGGAAAAGACCATCGCCAACAACGACTCGTCTTTGCATCTATCTTAGAACAAGTAAACAATGGAAATCGGGCGATAGCAGGTTTAATGCTCGAGAGCCACCTCTTCGCCGGCAAACAGCCGCTCGGAGACGATCGCTCTCTACTCAACTATGGAATTTCGATTACAGACCCTTGTCTGGGCTGGGGAGAGACCGAAGAACTCCTCCGGTCGATGTCGGTCACTTCTGTGAAGAAGTGAGGCGAAGCGGAACTGCTTTTATAGGAAGGCGTTCTGGCTGAGAACCTCTTGGAGAGACCACCTGGTTTAATGTATAGTGCAAAGCTACCTTGCAAAGGATGTTTCCCATTTTGGGAGACACCACTCCAACAGAATAACAAATACCTTTCACTAAATGACGATAGGCATCTCTCAGGTAATCGGAGGAAGTTTTTCGACTTCTCGAACAAGATCCCATAACAATTTGAGAAGCAGCGTTTACACTTTGAGCCAAATTAATGATTGAAGAATAAGCAAAATCGCGACGGCGGCTTTTCAGATCCTCGACTTCAATTTCGTAGCCCTCATCATTTTGAAAATTTTGGACTACATCATTGAACGAACTATCTAAGTTAACAGGTAAAATTCTAGTCATAATGCGAATATTATAAACTAAAACAAATTAAATTGGAATAACTTTTTTATTCTAATTTTTCCTATCAATATCAATCAGTTCCGTCCAGAAGTGGTGTTCCCATGTTTCGACGATTCCCCCCTCGCTATTCACAACGTCAATCTTATAGGTTAAAATTTTTCCTTGCCCCTCTCTTTTGGGGAAATAGAGAGCCGTGTAGCTCAATTGCCTTTTGACGGGCTGGAGAATGACTTCTTCTTTGTTATCCCAGAAACGGACCGTGATGGCCAAGGTCAATTGCTGATCGTATAAGCATTTCGGAAACCGCCAACTGACGAGAAGCCTCTGTCCATCGGGCGGGCGCTCTTGCCGCGGATCGGGCGTACCCACATGGGTACTCGCCAAAAAATCTCGATCGATCCATTCCTGCTGCACATAGAGATGGCCCTTGTAGCAACTCGTAAAAAAGGTGAGGAAAATAATCGCACAAGCCACTAAAGTTTTGTTCATGAATTTCCCCTCAAGTGTTGCTGGCATTGTCTTTTCTCCTGATCGCACCTCAGTGCTCCTGATCCAGCGGCGGGACGTCCCGGTCTGGGTGCTTCCTGGCGGCGGCATCGATCCAGATGAGAAACCCGAAGAAGCGGCCTCACGGGAAATTTTGGAAGAAACCGGCTTTACTGTCAAAGCCAGTCGTCTCGTCGGCGATTATCTCCCCATCAATCGCCTCGCCAAGAGGACCCATCTCTATGAATGCGTCATTCTTTCCGGATCACCCGCCTTAAGCGCCGAAACTCGTGGAGTCCGCTTTTTCCCTCTCAACCAACTCCCTCCCCTTCCCCCACCCTATCTCAACTGGATCGAAGACGCTCTTCTTGAAGCGCCGCCCCTGCAAAAAAAACTGACAAGCGTCACTTACCTCGTCCTGTTTAAAAATCTGCTCCTCCATCCAATTCTCGTCCTCCGCTTTCTTCTCGCCCGCATCGGCCTATCAATCAATTCCCACTAAGAGGTTCCCATGTTTGTACAAGCAGTTTCTGAAGTTCGCCAACCCAACGAGGAACCCGCGCCCATTGAGCTAGCCGTCCAGCAGGGCAATGATTTGCAAGCCCCGCTTCGACTGCGAGCCTCTGAACACAGCTTCAACCCGCTAGATACAGAAGAAGTCAACCAATTGATTCGGCAAAAAAAGGCAAATCTGAGATGCCCAACGATCGTCGGCCGCACTGCAATCGTCGCTACATTCCTCATCGCTTTCATTGGCCTTATTTTACTTCCTGTACAAACAATCACGAACCCTCCAACCTCAGGCATTTACTATGGATTTCCTGTACTCCTATCAGGTCTTGGATCGACCGCACTGACTGGAGTCATTTACGGGAGTTGGAGCGCCAACAAAGAAAGGGAATTAAAAGTACTTAACGCCCTCAATACCAATCCAGCATTTATAAATTACCTGCGCGAGGAAAATCTCGAAGGGGAAACTTTAAGAACGAATCTCGAGACAATCGTCAAAACCTATAAGGATTTTCAAATCCTACAACAAAACCGGAAAGCCCTAAGGCAAAACTAGGGTTTCTTTTGCGCGACTAACCGCAAAAGCCGCCGCATACAAGGAAACAGGTTGATTGCAGCATAGAACACTAAAACAGAAAAACTTCCAGATTTTCATTCGTGTAACCAATTTCAATCAGATATGCCCATAAGCCAGGCGGACAATTTTTCTCTCAGTTCATTTTCTTTTTTAGGCGGCTGTATATAAGCGATCTGATTATGGAAATCGAGGCAAATAGCATGTTTCTTAAAAAAGTCGACACCTAGAATCCCATCGACTTCGAATCGATCGGTAAAATCAAATAGCACAAAATTACAAATTCCAAAATTACAACCCGCTATTTCAGTTTTATGATTTCTATAAAACCATTTGCCAGGCTTGAACTCTTTCGCGATTTCCTTTGCTACCTGTGACTTTTTTAAGATAGAATGTGTAGCTCCGGTATCCAACACGAATTTTTTGAGTCCTAAATCTGTTTGTAAAGTCAAAATAACCCCATATTTTTCCAGATTAAATGGAACCTGCACAAAGCCGTCAACGGAACATCCTGCTCTATCAATCAATGAAGTTATGTTATCTGCAACAACAATATAAGAATTAGGAAAATCAAAAAAACAATCGCCCGCCCTAAAAACCGGCAATCCAATTCTTCCAGACATAATAAGCAATTCAAGCTGATCCATAAGTCTATGCCAAATACCAGGAGGCGAAATTTTGCATCCTTTCAGTAAGAAATCGATATCTTCAGAAATAATTACCACACCTGTAAGTTTACAATTTTCCTGTAACTTCACGTCGCCAACTTTAAATCCCGCTCTCTCATAACAATTTCCATTAACATCGAAAGATTTAAAAATCCCTGCAGATTCTTTATCTTCGATCTTATCAATGTACTTTTTATGAAGAAAAACCGGAAAAGAAGATCCTAAATCAACAAGAAGAGAATATTTTTTACCCTCAATTTCCACTTTCATAGTAGGCCTATCTAGGAATGGAAAAAAACTAATCGGAATTCGTAAGAAAGAAAGATTTTTGGGGCTTTCTTTCGAAAACCCCAAATAAAAAAATACACATAAAATTATTACAAACAAAACAGATAGCAGGTTAACAATTTTCATTAATCAGTCTTAGTCTCTATCAAAATCACGATCGCCAGAATCAGGAGGATCTTTAGCTTCGGCCGCGCCGCCAGACCCGGAGTCATTATTTTTCTCCCCGCTTCCTCCCCATTTAAATTTTAACTCAATTTCCACTTTAAGATCGCCTTTAGTATCCGCTCCAACGGTAATATCGACTTCACCTTCATCAGGTGCCTTTGCCATCATCGGCTTAATTCCCTCTTTTCGATGGGACAACGATCCTCGGCTCTCGTGCCGAACTGAAAGAGCTTGAAGGCAAGCATCAGATCCGTTGCGATCCAATTCTTCCACTTCGCGGCCATTCCAGGAAACTACTTTTTCCGTTGTGTCGAAAACATCCATTGCATTGAGGTCATCTGATACTGCGTCGATATACATAATCCCCTCCTTGGTTGTGGGAGCAGACGTTATAAGACAAAATTTAATTTTTACGCAATCTTTTCTTTAACTTATCGAGAACAGGGAACCATCTGCCCATTCAGAAAATAACCGACATATTTTTTATTTCGTTGACGATTACTCCCCAGTAACGATATAATCCCAATCAATTTAGGTTTTTCAATGAACATCTAGTTTTTCCTTCTTCTTGCTAGCCTGTTTTTACAGGTTCACTATTAACTGGAGTTTTTCTCCAGGCATCCATCTTTTTATTCGAGTTTTATATGAGTACGCTGATTCAAGTACAATCAGTGAAGAAAACTTATCGCGACGGCGATAGGGTTAAGCAAGCCCTCAAAGGGGTTTCCTTAGATCTCTTCCAGGGAGAAATTTTTGGCCTTCTCGGCGTCAATGGCGCAGGGAAAACCACCCTCTCTTCTATCCTAGCCGGACTCCATCCTCCCACCGAGGGAGATGTCCACTTTCAGGGGGTGTCGATCTATAAAGATATCGTCTCCTACCGGAAGCACGTGGGCTTTTGCCCGCAAAAGCCCAATTTAGATCTCTCCTTAACTTTGGAAGAAAATCTATTGTTTGCTGGGCGCTACCATCGGATGGCTTCTGCAGACATTGAGGCTCAGATCGCGCTTCTCATGGACCAATTCCATCTGCATGAATATGCGAAGTCCAAAGCCCATGTCCTCTCAGGGGGATATAAGCAGCGGTTTCTCATCGCCCGGACATTGATCCACCGCCCAAAATTGATCATTCTCGATGAACCGACTGTGGGCTTAGATCCCCACATCCGGCACCAACTTTGGGAACAAATCATCGCCCTCAAACAAAGCGGCTCTTCGATTTTACTCACAACCCACTATCTCGATGAAGCCGAATACCTCTCGGATCGGGTTTGCATCATTGATGCGGGCGCTGTGAAGACGATTGATACTCCAGGCAATCTAAAACAACTGCATCAAAAACAGCGACTGGAAGATGTATTTTTAAAACTCACGCAAGAGGTCGAATATGTTGAAAAATAACACATTGGCTTTAGATTATTTGGCTACCTTTTCCGCTCTGCTCAGGCGTGATTTCCGCTTGTTTAAAGAGGATTTTTGGGGGAAGTTTATCGATACCTCCTTGCTTCTTTTCACAACGGTGGTCGTCTTCGGTTATTTTCTCCCTTCGTACGGCCTAAAGTCCGACTATGGGCCGTTCCTCCTCATCGGGGTGATCGCTGGGTTTGGGTTTTTCGATGTGATCGGCAAAGTGAGCCTGATGATCGCCGATATGGAAGGAGATCGGACGATCCTCTATACCCTCACCCTGCCAATCCCTTCTTGGCTTGTGTTTGTCTATATCGCCACTTCCTGGGCCATCTTCTCCTCGATCATGAGCCTCCTCATGTTCCCCGTGGGGAAATTGCTCCTCTTTTCTCAATTCGACTTGGCGAAAATCAACTTTCTCCAACTGCCGTTTATTTTCTTTACAAGCAATCTCTTTTTCGGCTTTTTTGCCCTTTGGCTGGCGGCTGTTTTAAAGAAGATGAGCAATCTGTCCCACCTTTTTGTCCGGGTCATTAATCCGATGTATAGCTTCGGAGGTTGGATGTATTCCTGGATGACGATCGATGGGATCTCCCCTCTTCTCGGGGTAGCTCACTTCATCAATCCCCTCGTCTTTGTCATGGAAGGGATGAGGGCTGCCACTCTGGGCCAAGAAGGCTATCTTCCCTTTTGGGTCTGCTTCTTTGCCTTAAGTGCATTCACCGCCTTGCTCGCCTGGGATGCGATCAGACGGCTGCAAAACCGGCTAGATTGTGTCCGATAGGACGCTTATTATTTGGGGAGGATCTCTTCGAGATCTTCCTCCTTTACACAACTTAATTACTTTCAGACACTTATAAATAACTAATAAATATTTTGATGTTAATAAATTAATTTGATACAATCATTGCGCTTACAATATATTAATTAATATCAGAGGAAAGATGAGCGTTTTAGGTCTGAACAACATTGTCGAACAAGAAGTCAATCGTCGACTCAATCAATTAAGCGAGAATAGCCGCATAAAACTAAATATTATTAACGGAAAGTTGCGTAATCCAACAATTCTGCCACCTGAAAAAACAAATATATTATTACCACTAAAAAACATGGTTTTAAGCGGTATGCAAATTATGAATTCCTCCTATTTTAGAAATGGATTGACTCGACAAGTAGAGCTTGAGTGTACTAATAAATTAAGATTTGCGACTCTTCTACATGTGGCCAAAAGAGAATTGACTCCCCTCCTTCCGAGTCCTAGCCCATCACCTTCCTTATCGTTATCATCATCCAGTTCAGCGCATAGCACTCCATCTCCAATCTCAATAGCTGCGACGATCGCTGTACAAATCCCACCTGCATCACAACCGATCGTTACTCCACCCACCAATCTCAATGCACTTCCTTCTCATCCATCTTCAGATAATGCTCCCTTTGATTCGATTCAGAAACGCAAGGCGCCGAAACGATCGCGAGAAAAAGAAATCGATCCAAGTCAGATTTTATCGACGCGTCGCGAGAGGAAAACTCCCAACCTTGACATTGATTCAGGACCCCAACTGCAAAAAAAACAGAAACTAACACCATTAATTGACCGAATCAAAGCCATAGCAGGGCCTTCACACTATGCTATTGGCGATCTAGTTTTAGTTCAGGATGTTTTGTCAGACAAATTAAAACGGTGTTACTTTGCCAGAGTTGAAGCTGTTGGAGAAGGAACCATTACGGTTAAATGGGACAAATTCACAACCGATGCTCCCGTTGAAATTCCATTGGAAGGGACACCCATATTCTCTGTTCCTGATAGAGCAGGGATGGAAAATTTGTTAAGGCCCTATTTATTATGGGATCAGAATGAAAAGGATGAATTTATAAAGGCGTATAACCTCAATGGAAAGTGGGCGCCTGCGGCGGGGTGAGGGAGCTCTCTTTTTTAAATTGCTTTAAGTCCCGTCACAAGCAATTTGAAGAGACTCTCAATCTCTTCGTTTACAGGCCCTCGGCGAGAAACATCAACAATGCAGTATTTACAAATATATTCTTTTAATAAATCTTCATGATTTTGCATTGAAGAAGTAGTTTCCTCATTAGAAAAGTAATAGCCACCACATTCTTCTCCTGTAAAAGATTCTAATGCGGAAGCTTCCCACTTCTCATATACATCGATGATTTCCTGAGCTATATTTTCGGGAATCGTTAAATAAGATTCGATCGTATAACCTTTAGTACGCGTAAACACTGTGTTATGAGGTAAATAAGCTTTTTCCCAGTACATTTGAATTTTACCGAATTCCCTCTCAAATTTTTCGCAAAGTCTTTTTTTTTCGAAATAACAATCTCTGATTTTCTCGTAATCCGCAACTGAATCACTGTAACTATTTTTCCCGGTTGCGTCTATAGAAGCTGGGATATACTGGGTCCACCGATAAACGTCATGCATAAATACGGATATGGCCGCTTGTTGAGCTTTCATATCGTCCATAGAACGCTCTGATTTTATTACACACTTAAAACCATGGTTCCAGTGGTTGGTTAAGGTGCGAAAATGGGGACCGTTATTCACCTGAGAGATGAAAAAAGGAACGGCCACAGAAGGGATATAAGCCGTCGTGTTAAATTCAGTAGAAGTCGACATGATCGCACTCAATTTTGGAGTGAGAGTCTAATGCGAAACTGGGAAAAACTCAAAGCAGAATTTTCCTCCACCTTTACCGCAACACCAATACCGTCCTCAGCTACTTGTAAATAAATAATTTTAATCATTGAGTTGATTTCAATTAAATAGTAAAATATACAGACACAAATAACAGGAATTAAATATAATGTATTTACAAGGAATTAACAATTATACTGACAAGCTCATTCCTCCCGTTGCGGCAAAGCTGACTGTGTCGGAAAAAATCGCAAGTACAGCCGTCGATATTATATGTAACCGGACCGATTATGTAATCTTCGCAATAGCGGGAGGCTGTCTGGGTGGATGGCCTGGGTTCGCTGCGGGAATCGCTCTTTGCAAGTTAATAAAGAGCCAAATCCCTCCGCAAGACAATATCCCTTTAAATAGAGATTCTCAGCCAGGTCCCTGCGGACTGAAAGATTGCAGGCATTGTTCTTAACGATACCAGAAGCGGTCCCAGATTTGCCAAAAGTTCTCCCCTTTTGTAAGCACGGTCATCGGATCGATCAGTTCGCACCCAACTCTCCCCACATAATCTTTGATGCAATCTGGAGTTGCGAGATCAACTCTGAATTCGATGGGTGCATCGAATTTTAAGGGTTTGGGCCAGTTAGAACGGTCTTTGAGCGCCTTTTCAACGGTTTGTTCGATCAATCGGCAAGAATCGACGGGAGAGAGACAGCGGGCTGAATATCGGGTCAGTCCTTTTTTCACAGCAGCGGTATGAAGGCCTGGACCGATTAACGATTTCACTTCTCGGCAGGTGGCTTCATCGCCCGATGCAAAAATAACGGGGACATCAAAAGAGCCGGCAATCGCAGCGATAATGCCGCTTTCCCCAACCGAGCATCCATTGATCGTCACCTCCCGAAAGTTTTCTGTCGACATCGTATGAGAGAGAACGCCATCTTTTGTATCGGCCTTCGCATGAGCGCCTGGAAGAAGGATCGCATCGCATCCTGCAAAGGGCTCGACATAGCATCCCCAACGATAGCCAAAGACATATTCGGCACCGCTCTCCAGTTGGTCTTTGACTAAACTGTTGAATGAATAGTCCTCGCCGGCTCCATGGCCATCGATGACGATGATCTCTTTTGCGCCTGCTTTCTTCGCGCCGCGGACTGCGGCATTGACCTCAGCCGTATAAAGACGGCGCCCTTCCTCATATTGGGGCTTGCCAGCCATCACCTGATCCCACTTGAAGATGCCCCCAATCCCCTCCATGTCACACCAAAACATCACTCTCATAAGCCCCTCCAAAATGAGAGGAAAATCCTACCACTTTTTGAAAATTAGGGCCACAGCCGGCGTTGTTGCATAAATCCGCGCGGGCAGTCACCTTATTTTCAACGTCTTAAATAACACCGAGAAAAAGAAAATTTCGCACCTCGGCGCCTACTCAGTGCTCTCGGTGTTAAATTTGTGGTCCTGGCCAGAGAAAACTATAGGGGCCCTCTATCTAGAGGGCCCCATTTTTTATATCAGCAGAAGGGCGAATACGAATGCGAAGAGGGCGAACGATTCGACAATCGCGAGAGCGCCGAGGGTTTTGCCGTAAATTGCAGGCTGCTTGGCCGAGGCTTGGATCGCTGTGACTCCACACTTTCCTTGGAAAATCGCAGAGGCCATCAGGGCAAATCCAACAAAGAGGCCGATGCCGATGCCAGCAATGCCAGTAAGGGTGCCTGCAATAAGGGCGTTTTTCATAACGATCATCAGAATAAATCCGTAGATCGACTGCGATGAGGGAATCGCGGAAATGGCGATGAACTTGCCATGTCCTTCATCTACGCGAGTCATGACGCCGTGAGAGGCCATGCCCGCAATGCCGCAGCCAATCGAACTGCCTACGCATCCAAGACCCATTACAATAGCGGGTCCAATCATATCAAAATCCATAAAGAGAGCTCCTATTTAGTTTTACGCAAGCGAAGGGGGTTAAAAAGACGGCCGCCTCCTTCAAATGAATAGTGGTACCATTCGAGAAAGTTGAGGCGGAGGCCGTGAATTAAGCCGCCTTGAACGGAAAGAGTCATATTGATCAGATGTCCGACGAGGATAACGAGAAATCCGCCAGTTAACAATCCCACCCTATTCACTCCCATATCATTGAATGTATCTGCCATGACCATCCCTGCAAGGGCGAGGGCGTAGAGACGGATGTAAGAGAGGACGTCGGCAAAGACTTGAATGACGTTGGTCACTTCATGCAAGGCTCCCCATTTCTTCTTTTGAAGAAGGGCGATGACAAATACAAGGCCGATGCCAATGAAAATCATCTGCTTGCCCACCGGATAGGCAATGGGCTTCGAGACCCATCCCATGAAATTGACGAATGAGGTGGCTCCGAGAAATGAGGGGAAATAGAGGTAGCCGCCCACCATGAAGATAATCCAGCCGAGGCCGCCCCAATTCCGGGTCATATAGCGGATAAAGGAAAGAGAGATGTGAATCAGGCCGACAAAGAGGGAAAATTCGAGGAGGATATTGTCGTAAAACTCATCGAGGGCATCGTATTTCAGACGGCCGTTGACTTCGTGGGAGGCTTTGACGAGAAAGTCGTGGCCATCGGTTGCTGTAACGACTGCGGGATCAAGTTTTACGTACTCCTCATAGACGTCGTCTTTTTTCTCCATGTGGTACTCGGCTTTTTTGGTGGCCATGTAATGGAGAAAAGAGGTTTTCCGGAAGGGGTTGTCAGGGCCGACTTGGATGCCAAAAAAGGAGGCGGTGAGTACGCCCCAAACAATACAGCAGCTGCCTAGGATAATAGTGAGTTTAATGAGCCGTTTGCCAAAGCCTGCTACTTTGGGAAATTTCCATTTGAGAAAAAGGCCAAGGCAAAGGTAGATCAGGCCATAGCCGGCGTCAGAGATGATCATGGCGAAAAAGAGGCAAAAGAAAATCAGGATCCAAAGGGAGGGATCTTTATCTGTCCAATTGGGCGTGTCGTATACTTGGATCAGGTCCTCTCCAATTTTGCCGGGGCCTTTATTTTCCATGTAGGTGGGGATTTTATCCCGTTCTTCAATGGAGATTTCTTCGGCGAAAATATCGAGACCGCTCAAAAGGCCGAAGAGAGCTTTGACTTTGGTCTTGGGGATCCACGCTTCGATGGCGAAGAGAGAGTCTCCGAGCGGCGAGGCGGCGTCGTGCTTGGCGAGTTTGAGGTAATATTCGTTGAGGTAATCAGCCAGCCCATTTTGCAGATAGGTAAGGGCTTTTGCCGAATCGTGGATCTGCCGCTCTGCAAGGGAGAGTTCTGCTTGAAGAACATGGAGTCGATCGTGGAGTTGTCCGACAGGTCGATCGATGACGATTTCGATCATCTTGGGGTATTGGGTCTTTTCTTTGTTGATCGCAACAAAATAATCGAGGTCATACTCAGTGCCGACATAAATGATTTCGGGAGGAAGGGTCACTTCACGGGCGAGATCGCTTTTCATACAGAAGAATTGGAAAGAGCGCTTTCCTTCTTTTTCTAGGTGGTCAAGCTCGGCGCGGGAAAAATCCCCAAACGCGGCGATGCGGGCGATCTCCGCTTTCAAAATCCGCTGTTCTTCCAAGAGCTTTTCATGATCGCTATTGATTTTGACGATGTGTTCCGCTAAGCGAACGGGATCGAGTTCGGCGATATACGGCTCGTGACCAGGAGCTGTGTGTTGCCGGGCGATTTTAATGGCGGCGATGAGAGATTTGGCTCCTTCAGGCAGCTCGAGCGCTTTTTTATGGGAAAGGCCAATGAACTCCATAAAGCCAGCTCTTTGGGCGAGCGTAAAAAAACGGTCCATTTCAGTACGGCTTCCGATGATCAGATACTTATGGAGGTCAACGATCATATTTCACCTTTTTCAGAGCGATTTTCCGTTTTGCAACTTTCGCTTGGGCCACCGCAGAGAGCTGCTGATCGCCGAGAAAAATCCGGATCTTTTTGATGTTTTCCTGAGAGCGGGGAATGAGGATTTTTTCAAATAGATTCACGCGGATCGATACTTCTCTGAGCTCTTTTTCAAGGGCTCGTTTCTTTTCTTCGGCCACGTTGATTTTTTCCCGCGCAGTGATGAGGTCTCGCAAGAGTTCAGTGGCCCGCTCTGTCCAAACGGGGGTATCAAAGAGAAAGTAGTCGGGTTCTCGGAAGAGAACTTTTTTAAAAATGGGAATTTCTACGCCAGCGATATTCTCATATTGCTTTTTGACAAGAAGCACTTCGGCGTAGCTAACGACATCGCAAGCGACTTTTTCAAGGAGAAGGGGGGAAAAATCTTCCACAGAGGTCCGGATCGCATCGAACTCTTCTTTCAGCTTCTGAATTTCCATGATCACGAGGCTCACTTCAAACTGGAGCATCGCCTTCTTCAACTGCAATGTTGGAAGGTAGCGTTTGAACTGGGCGAGGCGAGTCTGTTGAGCGCGGAGCTCATTTTTCGTCAGCTTAACCGTCATTGTACTCGCTGAAATTTTTTAACCACAGAGCACACAGAGAGCACAGAGAAAAAATAAGAAAATCTTTTCGCTTTGCCTCTGTGTCCTCTGTGCTCTCTGTGGTTGATTTTTCTATTTCTACTTACCGCTGTCATCGTTCAGGAACATGCTCTTTGGGCCAATATTTTTCGGCGATCTGTTTCTTCACGCCTACTTCTTCCAGCTCAAAACACTCGGCCATTGTCAGCCACCCGAGGTCGAGAGCTTCTTCCAGTTTTAAATTCACCTGGAGATTCATCATCCGCTCCTCAAAGAGGAACGAATAGCGCAATAGTTTTTCATCCCACCGGGAAAGTCTAAATCCCATCCCTTGTCTTTCGCGCGCTTTCTTCGAATCGGCATAGAGCCGGATCATCGTGTTGGCCAAATCGCCGTGGTCTTCGCGGGTCACTTTCCCAATCACTTGCTGCTTCAAACGGGAAAGGGAACCAAAAGGATCGATCGAGCCGCCGTGCAGATAAAACTGCCCTTCGGTGATGTAGCCTGTATTATCGGGAATGGGGTGGGTGACGTCGCCACCGGGCATCGTCGTGACAGAGAGAATCGTGATCGATCCGCTTCCGTCGATGTCGACCGCTTTTTCATAGCGAGAAGCGAGGTCGGAATAAAGGGAACCGGGATAGCCTCGGTTGGAGGGGATCTGGTCCATCGTGATCGCGATTTCTTTGATCGCATCTGCGTAGGAAGTCATGTCGGTCATCAAAACGAGGACCGTTTTCCCTTCGAGGGCAAATTTTTCGGCAACGGCGAGCGCCATATCGGGGACGAGAAGGCACTCTACAGCTGGGTCGGTTGCTTTGTGAATGAACATCACCGTTTTTTCAATCGATCCCGCTTTCTCCGCGTTGTCGATAAAGGCTTGGTAGTCGTCGAAGCGAAGCCCCATGCCGGCGATGATGACTACATCTGCGTCGGTCTGGTTGGCGATTCGCATCAAGAGGGCATTATAAGGCTCTCCGGCAACAGAAAAAATGGGGATTTTTTGCGATTTGACGAGGCAGTTAAAGACGTCGATCATCGGGATGTTGGTCCTGAGGAGCTCGCGAGGAATGATCCTCCGGATCGGATTGAAGGAGGGTTGCCCAATATCCACCTCTTCTCCGAGGATTTCAGGGCCATCATCGATCGGCGTGCCTACGCCATTGAGGCGGCGGCCGAGAAGATCGTCGGTAAAGGTCGCCCGAATCTGCCGGTTCAAAAAGGTGACGTGATCTCCTGTTGAAATCCCGCGGGTGTTCTCAAAGACCTGGAGGGTGACGAGATCCTCATCAAAGCGGAGGACAGAGCCGTACGTGGTCGTCCCGTTGCGCTTTTCAATGCGGGCCACCTCGCCCAGTGAAACTCCTTCCGCTGCGACAGTGAGGAGATTGCCGCGCATATCGATGATCCGATCGTAAACTTTTCTCATGTTTTCATCTTATCGTTAATTTTTGCTTCTACCTCAGCCAAAGCCGCATGGTATTTCTGCGAATGGAAAGGGAGGAAATTGATGTTTTTCATCTCGTTTTGTAAATTCAAAAAGAAGCTCCGCGCCGCATCGTGAACGTCAAAGTCAAAACGGCCTGTAAAAATCTTCTGGATCAAGCGGAAAATCTCAATCTGCCGCTCCAGGGGGCAATAGGCATCTTCTTTATCGAATGCGTTCTGCTGCAGATAGCAAAACTCGTAAAGCTCCGATTTGAGATAGATGACCATGTCGCTGATTGAAACGCCTTCCTCTCCGACTACTTCCATCCGTTTGCCAATCTCATCTCCTTTACTGAGAATTTGAGCGGCTATTTTCACTTTTTCAGACCAATTGGGCAACCGGGCGTTGAGTTCGAGGCCCACCTGATGTAAGTATTTGGTCCAAGAAATGAGCGGATCGATCGCCGGATAGCGACGAGCGTCTGAACGGGTGCGAGAAAGGCCGTGGAACGCGCCGACTACAGAGAGAGAGGCTTGCGTAACGGGCTCTTCAAAATTGCCGCCCGCCGGAGAAACGCTGCCTCCGATCGTCAGCGATCCGGTCTCTCCGTTTTTGAGCTCCACGACGCCCGCTCTTTCATAAAAGGCGCAGATGCGAGAGGCGAGATAGGCGGGAAAGGCCTCGTCTCCCGGGATCTCTTCTAGCCTGCCAGACATTTCCCGCATCGCTTGCGCCCAGCGAGACGTAGAGTCGGCGAGGAGAAGGACGTCGAGTCCCATTTGCCGGTAATACTCAGCGATCGCAGCGCCCATATAGATAGAGGCTTCGCGGGCCGACACAGGCATAGATGAGGTATTGCAGATCATCACAATGCGCTTGATGAGCGGCTCATTCGTATGAGGATCAGTCAGCTGCGGGAATGTCCGTAGGACTTCGACCACTTCTCCAGCTCGCTCGCCACAAGCGACGACGACGACAATATCGACGTCTGAATACTTGGACAAATGGTGCTGCATCACTGTCTTCCCAGCGCCGAAAGGCCCCGGAGAACAAAACGTCCCCCCTTTCAGAACGGGAAATTGGGTATCGAGAATCCGGAGCCCAGTATCCATCATCCGCGTGGGGAGAATCTTTTTCCCCTCCATCAGCCCATTTTTGACAGGCCAGCGCTGAACCATGGTGAATTCGAGAGGGTGCCCTTGCTCGTCGGTGCCTTGCGCAATCACCGTATCAATCGTATAGGTGCCTGCCTTTGCTACATGGGTGATTTTGACTTTTCCAAACTGGGAAAAAGGGACCATGATGAGGTGAGGAAATCTCCCTTCCTGCACGGAGCCGAGAGAATCGCCTCGGACCAAAAGATCGCCCACTTGAGCGATCGGATGAAAATCCCACCGTTTTTCCCGATCGAGCGGAGGCAAATAGATGCCGCGCGTCAGATAGACCCCCGTCGCATTGGCGACTTTCTCCAGCGGGTTTTGGAGGCCATCAAAAATCGTCGTCAAAAGACCAGGACCCAACTCCGCTTCAAGCAAATGCCCAGCGAAATGGACAGGCGTATTGAGTTTGACACCGCGAGTGTCTTCGAAAACCTGCATCTTCGCTTCATTGCCAGCGATCTCGATCACCTCAGCAAGGAGAGATTCTTCTCCGAGTATGACGCGAGCCATTTCTCCTTGGCGAATGGATCCTTCAAAACGGACGTGTAGGAGGTTTCCAAATGCCTGTACGACAGTCCCTGTTGCCTGTTTTTTAACCATATTGACTCAATTGCTCCACTGCGATTTTTCCTTTTTCCTTATCGAGCTCAAAGGCAGTTTCAACTAAACCTAGACGAGCGATATAAGCCAAGACCCGATCAATGCTAAAGTCTTGAGGTTCTTCCATCTCCTCGATTTTGTCGAACCGATATTGCAAAAGAGTGCGGTTCAACTCAAGAGGATCAGAACTATTGTCCATAAAACGAGTTTTTAAATCTTCATATTCTCGCGGAGGAGTGTATTCAGGCGCATCTTTTTGCGCGAGAATCTCTACGACGAGCGGATCGTCTAAGTCTTCAAACTGCAGCTCGCGGACGATATCCCGCCCGCTCCGCTTCGCCCGAAGCGCTGTCAAAATGAGCCGAAGCTCCCTTTCAAACTGGTAGTATTTGAGCAAAAAGCCTTTGAGATTAGGCTGTTCATCGCGATACAAAGAGACGAATAGGCTAGAAAAATACCTAAGCCTCTCCTCCACAGACTCATAGCGTTCTAAGTAATCGACGATATAGGAAGGGAGTTGGTCCCGGACAAGGAGCTGCTCTTCCATCTCTTTCGGATCGTAATTGCCCCGATCATCAAAAGGCAACCCAAGCCAGAGCGCGCGGATATTATAAAGGTCGATCGACCTGCGGAGCCGCTCCACTTCATGCAAATCGCCAGCCGTCAAATTCAAAACGAGGAGCTCTTTGAGCTCCTTATCGGTGAGTTCCGGCTTGAGTCCAAGCGTCAAAGGGGGAAATGCCGTAATTAGAAAATAATAATTCGCCATACTACACATTAAATACGAGGTCGCGTAAATCGCGTCGGATGTATTGAGCGATCAATTCCCGCACTACAGCGTCGGAAATATCGATCGTGATCTGTCGCCCTTTCAACTGGATCTGCAGCCCGCCCGCGAATTCGCCGACGACAACCGTCTTATTTTTAAGACGATCCAAAACTTTAGAGAGCAAAAGATCGTTGATGACCCGAGGAGAAATTCCTTTTGGAATCACCGCCACAAATTCATCCTCGATCCCTTTTTCCTCCATCGATTTCATGAAGCTGCTCAGCAGATTCGCAATGATCTTAGGATCAGACATCTCCTTAGGGATCAAGTCGGCAAGCTCCTTATTGAAGAGCTCCTTTTCGATCTTCTGCTTCAACTGCTCGATTCCCTGTCGACAGGCCAAATTGAGCGATGCGTGGAAGACTCTTTTTTTCTCTTCCATCTCGTGTTCAGCCGTTTGAATCAACTGAGCCGCTTCTTTTTTCGCATCGGCCACAATCTCGGCCGCCTGCATATGGGCGTTCTCTACGATCTCGCGCGCTTCCTGCTTAGCAGGTTCCAGCGTTTCTTTCCGAAGCGAATCGCAAATTTTTTGGATTTTATCCTTACCCGTCTCTAATCCCTTCATTCCAGACCCTTGATCAAGTTTCACAATCTCGAGATTTTACAAAAGAAACCGATTTTTTTGCTGCATATCTTTTAAGACCATGGCTAGACCGTAAAGTTTTTTTGTGATTTACTAGAAAAAAATGGCAAAAAAATATATAAATAGATATTCCGAGTCATGAGGCTCGGTCACATCAACACTTAGCCTGTATCTAACCTAGGAGATGCAAAATGAAAAAACTCGCAATCGTTATGACAGTTCTCGCTATGATGGTAGGGAATGTCGCTCAAGCGCAAACAGCAGCCAAGCCTGGCACAGCCGCACAAGGCGGAGCTAACGCTGGTTCAAATAGCGGCTTCGCATGGGGACCTGCTATTGGCGGCCTCGCAGTAGTCGGTGTTGTTGTTGGCGTAACAGCTGCAGCAGCTAGTTCGTCCAGCAACAGCTCTACTTTCGGCCACTAAAAGGCTATAAGAAGTTCGGAGTCCCGGTTTTACGATCGGGACTTGTTCGAAAGTGTCCCTTGTGACATAAGGAGGCTTTAAGAGGGTTGAATGAAAAAAGTTCTGCTCACTCTTTTGAGCCTCATATTATGCACCTCGGCCTTTGCCCAAGGAAATGATATTCCTCGCAAAAGACAAGGAGCCGCAGCTGGTTACGCGACGCGCGATGCCACAGTCCTCTCTATGATGGGCTGGGGGATCAGCATAGCCGTTGGGATCGCTGCAATCTCTGCTCTCGTCAGCGAAAACATAACTACCGGTAGTTCATCAACGGCTCATTAATGCGCATCCTCTTCATTCTCATTGCCTCTCTTGCATTTGCAGAAACCTGTATTTTTTCTCCCCCCTCGGGATGGGAAAAAGCTCCAGCTCCCCCCGCTGACATCCTTATAGGATATCTGGGAAAAGGATCGACCCAATTCCGCCCTTCGATCACTCTGGCCAGCGAAGAAGTAGAGCTCTCTTTAAAAGACTATGCCAAAGCAGTTAAGCAGATCCATCTGGAAGATCCAAACATCAAATTGAGAGATTTGGGGAAATTCAACGTGGTAGGTGGGGAAGGAAGGCTCATGGAGATCACGAGCTTCTGTCCTTGCGGGGAAGTGAAAATGCTCCAGGCTCTATTCGTCCAAGGTTCCAAGGCCTATATCTTGACAGCTGCGGTCTTAAAAAAAGACTTCGCGGAACACCAGGCAGAGCTGCTTAAGTCCCTTCGCTCTATGACTGTAACGACAGAAAATAGTCCCTAGTGGTAAACTGTTTGCTTGATTAAACAGAGGCACCTATGAAACGAATCCTTATTATCGCTCTCATCCTTGGAACGACGCTTCAAGCCGTACAGATTAACCCACCCGGCTCAGCTGCGGCCACAGGCGCCAAAACAGCGACCGATAGCAATTGGCAGAATTGGGCCTTTGCGGGGACGATGATCCTCACTGCGGCCGCCGGCGTATTCGCCGCATCAGTCGCCAGTGGAACTACGGCTCAAGGCCATTAAGATCGTGATTCATAAGTTTATGCCCCTACGAGTCCATTTTTTTTCAATGCAGAGGCGCGCAGCGCGCAGCGCAGAGAAGACGCAGAGATGGGGACACTGTCCCAATACCCCTGCCAAAGGACTCTCGTCCTTTGGAATCCTATGTGAAAAAGGGTTTGCAAAGGGCAACAGCCCTTTGCCGGTTGTAGGCAGAGCCTACCTCTGCGCCGCTCTTCTCCTTTGCCTTCTTCTCACCGCCTGCTCCACTCCCACCTTGTGGAAAGTCGATGGCATCACTACGGGCAACCCCTCCTTTGATTCGACCCGGCTTCGATACGCAACCCCTCAAAGCCACTCCCCTCTTACCTTTGAGATGCTTAAGATTGGAAACGAGATCGAGGCATTCCTAACCCTGACCCGTTCCCGTATGACTCAAGAGGGCGATTCCCATTGCGCGAAAGTCATTTTTACGATAGGAAATGAATCAGTTGAGGAGATGATTCCCCTGCATCAAGGGGGGATGAAGCTCCGCCTTCCCCGTGAAACAACAGAGCGGCTCATTCAAGCCTTGCAAAATGGTGAAAAAGTGAATATCCTTCTCGATAGCTTTGAACAAACCCTAGAGCCCGAGCAATTTTCACGCTTTTTTACCCAATTTCTCGGGGGAAATTCCTTTTTCCAAAATCTTTTTAAAGGACCGATCCAATGAATCAACTCGAGCAGCTAAAAAAAATGACCATTGTCGTCGCCGATACGGGTGACTTCGAATCGCTCCACCAATACCACCCCACCGACTCCACCACCAACCCTTCCCTGATCTATGCGGCGAGCCAACAGCCCCAATATAAACATCTGATCGACGAGGCCATCCGCTACGGCAAAGGGAAAAACCAAAATCAGATCGATCATATCCTAGACAAAGTCTTCGTCAATTTCGGCCTCGAGATTTTAAAAATCGTCCCGGGACGGGTCTCCACTGAAGTAGATGCCCGCCTCTCCTTCGACGTGACGGGGAGCATTGAAAAAGCGCGCCACCTAATTTCCCTCTATGCCGCCGCCGGGATCGACCGGAAACGGGTCCTCATCAAGCTCGCCTCAACCTGGGAAGGGATGCTTGCTGCGAAGGAACTCGAAAAAGAAGGGATCCATTGCAATATGACCCTGCTTTTCAGCCTTGCTCAAGCGATCGGCTGCGCCGAGGCCAAAGCGACCCTGATTTCTCCCTTTGTAGGCAGAATCTTAGATTGGTATAAAAAAGCTGAAGGAGTGGCCAGCTATCCTCCCGCAGAAGATCCCGGAGTCAAATCGGTGACTACGATTTACAATTATTATAAGAAATTCGGTCACAAGACCCAGATCATGGGCGCTTCGTTCCGCAATAAAGATGAGATCACCGAGCTCGCCGGCTGCGACCTATTGACGATCGCGCCTACTTTCCTCGAAGAGCTAAAAGAAAACACCGATCCCGTCGTGAGAAAGCTCGATCCAGAGAAAGCCAAACACAGCTCTATCGAAAAGCTCCACATCGACGAAAAGACGTTCCGCTATTTACTCAATGACGACGCCATGGCGACAGAAAAACTTGCGGAAGGGATCCGCAATTTCGCCAAGGACATCGTCAAGCTAGAAAAGTTGCTTAGCCAAAAACTTTAGCGTAAAAAGATAAGTTTGAGATATACTACAAGTCTATGACCTTCAGGTGATTCCAGAGGCCTCTTGATTACTATTTGTACAAATGGTACAATTGTCTACATTAAGAGGAATTAGCCCAATGTCTACTGAATTTTCATTCTCCGATGCAAGGAGCCATCTAACCGACATTGCCAATGATGTCGCATTCAAGGGCTCGCGAGCGATCGTTACCCGAAAAGGGAAAAAGCTTTTCGCTATTGTTTCCATCGAAGATCTGGAAACTCTTGAGGCGATAGAGGATCGCGTCGACCTGGACGATGCAAGAAAAGCTCTGGCTGACGCCAGCAAAAACGGAACCGCCTCCTGGGAATCAATCAAACGAAAACTTGATCTGTGACATACAAGATAGAATTTACCCGGGCGGCCGAGAAGCAACTCGCTGACATTCCTCGCGCTGAGTTGAAGAAGTTCGCCAGGCGCATTGAGAAGTTAGCCGAAGATCCATTTCCGCCAGGCCATGAGAAGATGAAGGGGCATGAAGACCTCTATCGGATACGCCAGGGCGATTATCGGATTCTATATTCTATCTTCGAAGGTAAGCTTCTAGTCCTGATCGTCAAAATCGGTCATCGGCGCGAAATCTATCGCTAGTTTTGGGTTTAAATGACGATGCCATGGCGACAGAAAAGCTTGCAGAAGGAATCCGCAATTTCGCCAAGGACATCGTCAAGCTAGAAAAGTTGCTTAGCCAAAAACTTTAGCGTATAAATTATAGAACCAATTGGTCTTTTGCGCGCTATTGATGATCGCATTACAAGTGGCTTCTTTCATATCTTTTACCTTGCAACTTTTTCGACATTCTTCAGACGTATATACTGTAGTAGTGCAAACGCCCTTGTCGCATTCTTTCTGAGGCCCCTCTAGGCACTTATTCTTGCATGCCGCCAGAGCCCTCTTAACAGATTTCCCTACCATGTAGGCAAAACTGGGTCGAGAAGTCCCATATTCAGATCGGTCCCGCTGATCTAAAATTTTTGCCTCATTCTGATTACACATTCCATTACGAGCACCAACCCTAGCTCCATCGCGGATTCCAAAAGACGCTCTAGATTTTACTAAACAATCGGTTCCATCTAAACTCTTCAAAACTCCCCGAATCTCCGCAGCTGCCTCTTTATACGCAGTTCGCGTTCGCCCTTCTGAGAGACATTGATCTCCAATATTTGCCCAAGAACGGCTACCGAGAGCACCGAATTGCTGATCAAGCGCCGCGGAACTCGTACCCCATTGTTGCAGCGCATTTTCTCCCGCAAGCTGAATGGCTGTAGCATTAGGACCATCCGATAAACTAAAATACCCCATCCGAGCACATTGAGCTCCGGTCGGCGCAACCAAAGCCACTTGTCCCTCTGGACAGCCAACCCGAGCATAGTAAAAGCCTCCCGCAAGAGCAGCAATTCCCATCACCATGGCAGCTCCAGTACAAAATGTTGTTAAATGATTACGTATTGACATATTAAATCTCCTACTAACAGCCGAATAGTTTAACAAATCTTAACTAAAAAATCAACTAATCTTAGTCAAAAAATGATGGATTTATATTCGAAAGAGTGGCAAATTTTTTCTTAGGCACAGGAGATTTATGTCATTTAAAATTTTAAATTTACAAGCTTTGAAAAATGCCACTCAGCATCAAGAGCCCTTCCCCTACATGATCATCGACAATATTATAATTCCCGAGAGGCTAACAGCCGTATTGGAGAGTTTTCCCGTCTTGAGCAATCGAGGGAGCTTTCCTTTAAATGCCCTTTCTTGTTCGGGGGCCTTTGGGACATTGATGGAAGAACTGCAGCATCCAGACTTGAGAAAAATCATCGCCGAGCGCTTTCAGATGGACTTAGAAGAAAAGCCGCCGATGATCACCGTGCGGGGACATACGACAGAAAGAGATGGGCAGATTCACGTCGATTCCGTCTCGAAGTTGATTACCTTTCTCCTCTATTTGAATCCCAATTGGGAAGCTCCTGGAGGCCGCCTCCGCCTTCTTTATAACAAGCGCGACCTCGCTCCTTACGCAGCTGAAATCGCACCGGAAGCAGGGCGCTGTCTTATTTTTAAAGTAACTCCCAATTGTTGGCATGGACACGAAGTTTTTACTGGAGAGCGGCGCTCGATTCAGCTAAACTATGTCACTTCGGATGCGGCTCGTGAAAGGCATTTAAAAGTGCACCGTTTTAGTTCGTTTCTTAAAAAACTATTTTTCAAGAAAGATGCAGCGAATTCTTCTTATTAAGCTCACCTCTTTGGGCGATCTAATCCACGCGCTCCCCGCTCTTAGCGATGCGCGCGCGGCTTATCCAGACATTGAATTCGATTGGGTCGTCGATGAAAATTTCCAAGAGATTGCCACTTGGCATCCCGCGGTAAAAAATGTATTCACGACTAACCATCGGAAATGGAGAGAGTATTTAGCCCATCCTTCGACCTATGGCGAGATCTATCGGCTGTCCAAAGAAATGAGAAGGAGTTCCTACGACCTCATCATCGATGGCCAAGGCAATTTTAAAAGCGCCCTCGTCGCCCTTTTAGCTAAAGGAAAAAGAGCCGGATTCGACAAAGATTCGGTCCGAGAAAAAGTAGCCGCCTTCGCCTACCAACAAACCCACGCCGTCTCAAAAAAAGCTCACGCCATCGAGCGGCTTCGCCTTTTATTTGGCGGAGCCCTCAATTATACTCCATCTGGCCCACCCGATTTCCAAATCGATCAGTCCCGTTTCGTACCGCCTCCCATCGAGCTCCCAGACTCTTATCTAGTGTTCGTTCACAACGCCACTTGGCAAACCAAACTTTGGCCAGAGTCTCATTGGCGCACGCTCATTCAGAAAGCGGTGGGTGCGGGATATACCATCTTGCTCCCCTGGGGCAATTTGGAAGAGAAAGCCAGAGCCGAACGGCTAGCCATTTCCTCCCAAGTCCAGGTCCTCCCCAAACTCTCCCTTTCCCAAGTGGGATATGTACTGGCGCGAGCGAAAGCTTGCGTCTCCATGGATACAGGCTTGAGCCATCTAAGTGCGGCATTGAACATCTCCTCAATCACTCTTTATGGATCGACCGATTCGGGGCTCATCGGTGCCAGCGGTAAAGGGCAGGTCCATCTCAAATCGACCCTCCCCTGCTCTCCCTGCAATAAAAAGAAATGTCCGCTCTACGCCAGCGGACCGCCCTGCCACGCGCTCGCGCAAATCACTCCAGACGCAGTTTTCCAACGATTACTTCCGATGTTGACAACTTCTGTCCCATCGCGACTCGATTAAAGATGCAACAAAGCATCCGGCGGGAGCCACATGAGGTTTCCGCTCCGAAGGATAGCGCGAGCGCTAGCTTCATCTGCTACCAGCACATAGACCTGGAGATTTAAAAAGAAGTCTGCGACAGACCATCCTAGAGAAAACGCGCTGCTAGATAACCATCGAGAAGTATCGCGATAGAAAGCGGATTGTCCAAGACTTAAAGAAAATGACAATCCCGTAAACAAAAGAGATACTGCCGTTTCAACAGCGGCTACAACCGCAATCAAAGCGTAGCCCACTTGAGCCTGCACTTTAGGCAAAAAGTTTGGTTGATTGCGATGCAGAGTGACTCCCGTCATGAGAGAACTAGACAGACTATTCATGAATCCTCCTTGGAAAAAATGGAGTGGAGATAATAGCAGCCGGAGGCACACAAGTCACACAAAAAAATTTTGGCGCTCGCTCGACTTTAGACATTTCATTACCCCGATGTTGTTGTAAATAGGTTTAAAATTCACCGCAGAGGCGCAGAGTACGCAGAGGGCCGCAGAGGGGTCCAGTTCACCCACATGGGTAACAATTTTAAACCTATCTTTTCAATGCGGAAAAATTGAAGTTGAGTAAAAGACCTTTTCGGAGGGTTTAAAAGACAAAGATAAATCAGCAAAGCATTCATTATATACTCCGCGCGGCTAGGTTCTTAATTTTTTGGCGGCGAGATTTTGCGTTCCAGTAGTGTTGCGGAGACACGAAGCAAACTTAGAAAGTTTGCGAGTGCGAGCAATGCGCTGGAGCGCAAAAGATCCCGATGAAAAATTTTAAAGACCTTGCCGCGCGGAGTATATATTTTCTCTGCGTACTCTGCGCCTCTACGGTGAACTTCGCATGAGACTGCCAATATATAGATTGCGGCAAGGCGAAGCCGTTTTTTTCCTCTCCATTTGTCCAAACTCGAAGGAGCGCCTTGTCAGGCGCTCGCGCAAATCACTCCAGACGCAGTTTTCCAACGACTGCCTCTAATAATTAAAACTGAAAACGGGAAGTCTATTTTGCCAATTGAGATATCTTGAGTAATTCAATCAGTTTTTTTCTATCTACAGTCATAAGGTCAACAGCTGAAGGCAAACTCTTTTGAAATTTTGCAATTACAGGAATTTCAGGATGACTATTGTTAGTTAAATGCCCCAGAAATAATCTAATCCCACCCATTTGCGAGCGTATTGTTATTAATCGTTCTGTAGTAGGTTTAGGATCACTACCAGATTCATCACGCAGTTTTTCCCATGAAGCTAGGGTCGCTTTAATTTGGTTGTTAGTACTTATACTCATAATATCCTCATTTTGTTAAACAATAATATTATATAATAACTTATATTTTAATAATACAAAAACCACACAAAACATTAACATAAATATAATTCATTCAGATTATTTTACAGGGATAGTCGGATAGGTTCCTAAGTGACTTATACACAAACAACCTCAAGAATCGGGAATTTTTCAAGGAGGCGCCCTGAATTTGGATCAGGCGAAGCCGGCGCCGAAGCAGCTAAACTTAAAAAGTTTAGCGATGCAGGCGGGTCCAAATTCAGTGGCTGTCCGACGCCGAAAAAAACAGATTCTTGAGGTTGTTTGTGTATATCCTAAAGGTCATTTCGGAAATTGACTATTGTACCAATAAAGCTTCAGATACTTGTAATAAGTCGTATGCGCGTTATAGAGAGAGATAATAAACCCTTCCCGCCCGGCTAGAAAACCCCGTTTGAAAAAGTAGTTCTTGATGAAGGCGGCCAGTCCATGCAGGATAGCCTTGCTCAAACTCGACCGTTTCTTTCCTGCATTTTGTTCGGCAAAAAGCGTGGAGTAGAGTTGCATTTTGGCAAGAAAATGGTCGATGGACCGATACGGCGTATGGCGCAGCTCCCCTTTTAAGGGAATGATTTTAAGCTGATTCGAAATAACCTTTTCGTGAACAGAATCATCTGTAAAGCGAGTAGATTGGCGATGGAAGAGGCGGACGACCGGGTCGGGATACCAGCCAGAACAACCGCGGATCCATTTCCCCTGAAAATAATTGTGCCGATTCAAGGAATAGACATGTTTTGGATTCAAAGGCATCGAAAGAATGTCTGCAGCCAACTGAGCAGAGAGAACTTCGTCGCTATCAATAGACAAAATCCAATCGAATTTCGCTAATTGAGTAATCGTATTGTGGGCTTTTCCAAACCCATCAAAACGGTCTTCTATAATCCGCACATTGGGAAATTCTTTTGCAATGGACAGAGTAGAATCAGTCGATCCTGTGTCGAAGATGAGCACTTCGGGAAATGGCCGCAAAGACTCAAGCGTAGCCGCCAGGGTCTCTGATGAATTTTTTGTGAGAATAGTGACAGATATCATAGAAAAAAACCCCGGCTCTTCACCGGGGTTTTGCAAATCTTATGCGCCGACAGTGGCTTCGGTAACAAAGTCGATCTCGAGTTCTTCGGCAGCTTGGCTGTCGATGAACTTGTTGACCTTCTTATGATACTCGTAGCCTGTTCCACCAGGAATCATATGGCCCATAATGAGGTTGGCCTTGATGTCGAGGAGGTAGTCGGTCTTGCTCTCGCAGGCCGCTTCGGTGAGAACGCGGGTCGTCTCTTGGAAGGAAGCCGCAGAGATAAACGATTCGGTTCCGAGAGAGGCGCGGGTGATACCGAGAAGAACAGGCGCCGCTTGTGCGGGTTTACCTCCTTCTTCGATCGTCTTCCGGTTCTGCTCGTGGAACGCTTTCTTGTCGATATCTTCGCCGTGCAAGAAGGTGGTATCGCCTGGATCGGTGATGCGCACTTTCTGGAGCATTTGGCGGACGATGATCTCGATGTGTTTGTCGTTGATGTCGACGCCCTGCAGCCGGTAGACCTCCTGGACCTGGTTGACCAAGTACTTTTGGAGCTCGCGGACACCACAAATGTCGAGAATCTCTTGAGAAACAACTAAACCGTCTGTCAGCTGCTGACCCTTAATCACGCTATCGCCTTTTTGGATGATTAAGTGCTTAGTCAGAGGAATTAAATGTTCTTCCTCCATACCCGTCACATCATCGCGAACAATAACGATCCGCTTGTTCTTCTGCACGCCGCGGAAGTCGACGACGCCGTCGATCTTCGCAATCTCAGCGGCTTCTTTAGGCCGGCGGGCTTCGAAGAGCTCAGCAACGCGCGGGAGACCGCCCGTGATGTCCTTCGTCTTGATGGCGCCGCGAGGTAGTTTCGCGAGGATCATCCCCGCTGTGACATATTGCCCTTCGCGCATCGAGATAACGGCACTGGCCGGAATCGCATACGTTCCAATCAGTTCGTTATACTCAGAGTCGGAATAGATCGCGATTTGCGGATGGAGCTCGCCGCGATGCTGTTTCACGATCAGCTCGACCTGGCCTGTCTGTTTGTTGACTTCGCGCTGGGTAGAAATCCCTTCGACGAGGTCTTCGTATTTGACATAACCGGGGCGTTCGCAAATGATCGGACTGCTGTGCTGTTCCCATTGGCCGACTTTGGTTTTGATCTTGATCTTCGCGCCATCGGCAAAGAAGATCTTGGTGCCCAACTCGACGTTAAATGTTTGCAGCGCCTCAATCGATTTGTTGGCGAGAAGTTTTTTGCAGTCTTCCAAAGAGCGCCCTTCATCGCGGAGGATTTGGAGCGTGCCGTTCTTATTCAGCGCGAGCCAGTGCCCTTCTTCGTTCTGAACGACGCGGAGATCCATGTAGACGAGGATGCCTTCATGTTCCGTGATCAATTCAGGGCTGAGGCCAGCAGATGCAATACCGCCCAAGTGGAACGTTCTCATCGTGAGCTGCGTTCCTGGTTCACCGATCGACTGAGCGGCGATAATTCCAATCGCCTCACCGAGGCCGACGAGATTGCCCGTGGCCAAATTGAGGCCATAGCACTTCGCGCAAATACCACGGCGGCTCTCGCAAGTGAGCGCTGAGCGGATCCGGATACTTTCTATACCGGCGTCGTCAATCGCTTCTGCTTGCATTCCAGTGAGGATATCGCCAGAGCGGGCGAGAATCTTCGTACTATCGCCAGGCTGATAAATGTCTTCTAAAACAGTTCTGCCATAAATACGGTCTTTAATCGGCAGAAGTTCTTCGTTTCCTTGCTTGATCGCTGAGACTTCGATCCCGTTCAGCGTAGAGCAATCGTCGCGGGTGACGATTACGTCTTGCGCTACGTCGACGAGACGGCGAGTTAGGTATCCAGAGTCAGCCGTCTTAAGGGCCGTATCGGAAAGACCTTTTCGAGCTCCGTGAGTCGAGATGAAGTATTCCATCACAGTCAATCCTTCGCGGAAGTTAGCTGTAATGGGCGATTCGATAATTTCGCCAGAGGGTTTCGCCATGAGGCCTCGGAGGGCTCCCAACTGCTTAACCTGTGACTTGTTACCGCGCGCACCAGAGTCAACCATCAAATACAACGGGTTCAGCTTCCCAGAGGAAGTGTCATAAATCAATTTAAAGAGATCTTCTGACAATCGATCGGAAACTTCAGTCCAAATACTGATGATCTTCGAATGGCGCTCACCCTCAGTAATGATTCCATCCTCATATTGCTTTTTCACAATCGCAACGCGCTTATAGGCTTCTGCGAGCACTTGCGCTTTGTGAGGAGGCACTTTAACATCGCAGGTTCCCATGGAAAGGGCTGCTTTCGTAGCTTCCGCAAAGCCGAGGTTTTTCATATTGTCCAAGAATTGGACAGTCGTTTCCAAACCGATCTTCTTATAGCACTCGAGGACGAGCTCAGAGAGGCGCTTCTTCCTCAGAACGTAGTTCTGGAATCCCAATTTTTTAGGGACAATCGTATTGAAAATAACTCTGCCAGGTGTGGTCTCAATGATTCCACCTTCGATCAATACTTTGATCTTCTCGTGGATATGAATACCGCGACCTAAATGATCTCTCCGCATTCCTTCCTCTTGCTGACCTTTCTCAAACCAGTTGTGACTTCCGCTGGAGTAGAGAGCCATGAGCACTTCTTCTGTGCTGCCAAAAATCTTGATCGGCTTCCCTTCTCTTTCTGGTAAGAAGATGGGGTCATGCATCAGGTAATAAAGGCCGAGGATCATGTCCTGCGCGGGAACCGCAACAGGTCTTCCCGATGAAGGGAGGAAGATATTGTCGGGGGCCATCATGAGGAGTTTGGCTTCCAATTGGGCTTCGATGGAAAGAGGGATGTGGACAGCCATCTGGTCCCCGTCGAAGTCGGCGTTGAAAGCAGGCGTGACGAGAGGATGGATCCGGATCGCTTTTCCTTCGATCAAGACGGGCTCAAAAGCTTGGATTCCGAGGCGGTGAAGCGTCGGCGCGCGGTTGAGAAGAACGGGGTGTCCTTTGATGATCTCTTCGAGGACGTCCCAAACTTCAGGCGCTTGCTTCTGAATCATCTTTTTCGCAGAGCGGATTGTATAGACAAGGCCGAGATCTTTCAGCCGCTTTACAATGAACGGTTCGAAGAGGTCGAGAGCCATCTTTTTCGGGAGACCGCACTGGTTAAATCGCAATTCGGGTCCAACGACGATGACAGAACGGCCTGAGTAGTCGACCCGTTTTCCGAGAAGATTTTGTCTAAATCGCCCTTGTTTCCCCTTCAACATTTCAGAAAGAGCTTTCAATGGCCGGTTGCCTGCGCCCATGACTGGGTGTCCATGGCGACCGTTATCGAAGAGCGCATCGACAGCTTCCTGCAGCATCCGCTTTTCATTGCGGACGATCACATCAGGAGTCTTTAGTTTTAAAATCGACTTCAGGCGGTTATTCCGGTTGATCACGCGGCGATAGAGGTCGTTCAAATCGGATGTGGCGAATCTTCCCCCATCGAGAGGAACAAGAGGTCTTAAATCGGGTGGGATGACAGGAACAACCCCGAGAACCATCCAATCTTGTTTATTTGTAGAGGTAGAAAATCCCTCAATGATCTTCAACCGCTTGGCGAGCTTCATCCGCGCTTGCATCGACTTGGTCTTCCGAAGTTTATCCTTCAACTCGACGACCAAAGTAGCTAGATCTTCACTTCTCAATAGGGCTTTAATCGCCTCGCCGCCCATTTTGACGACAAATCCATCAGAGCCCCATTTCTCTTGCGCTTCCCGATATTCGGTATCATTCAGGAGCTGTTTTTTCTGCAGGTCGGTGCGGCCAGGATCGGTGACGACATATTCTTCATAATAAATGACCCGCTCGAGATCCGCTGTGGACATCCCGAGAATATTGCCAATCCGGGAAGGCATTGTCTTGAAAAACCAAATATGGACGACAGGAACAGCCAGATCGATGTGGGCCATTCGCTCTCTACGCACTTTAGAAAGGGTCACCTCGACGCCGCAGCGATCGCAGACAATTCCTTTGTGTTTGATTTTCTTATATTTTCCGCAAGCGCATTCCCAATCGCGCGTTGGCCCGAAGATCTTTTCGCAAAACAGGCCCCCTTTCTCAGGTTTGAAGGTGCGATAATTGATCGTTTCGGGTTTTTTTATCTCGCCGCGGGACCACTGGTCGCGGATTACTTCATCAGA
>Ga0206803_1022_pt1 | contig 43187 bp, 40 predicted proteins | sample Alteio_BWOrgCont_61_FD_152909 | JGI IMG/M metagenome (GOLD analysis project Ga0206803, IMG submission 152909) | Enriched cells from forest soil in Barre Woods Harvard Forest LTER site, Petersham, Massachusetts, United States -... | ecosystem: Environmental > Terrestrial > Soil > Temperate forest >... | reverse complement strand
TCGCGCCTCAGCGTCAGGAATAAGCTAGAAAACCGCTTTCGCCACTGGTGTTCTTCCACATATCTACGCATTTCACCGCTACACGTGGAATTCCATTTTCTCCGCCAATCCTCCAGACTATCAGTTTCAAATGCAGTCCCAAAGTTGAGCTTTGGAATTTCACATTCGACTTAGTAGCCCGCCTACACGCCCTTTACGCCCAATAAATCCGATTAATGCTTGCACCCTCCGTATTACCGCAGCTGCTGGCACGGAGTTAGCCGGTGCTTCTTTACCTGGTACCCTCAAATCGCACAGTTATTCACTGCACTCTCTTGTTCCCAGGCGAAAGAGCTTTACAACCCGAAGGCCTTCATCGCTCACACGGCGTCGCATCGTCAGGCTTTCGCCCATTGCGAATGATCCTCGACTGCAGCCTCCCGTAGGAGTCTGGGCAGTATCTCAGTCCCAATGTTGGCGGTCAATCTCTCAATCCGCCTAGACGTCTTAGCCTTGGTGCGCCATTACCACACCAACTAGCTGATATCCCACGAACCCCTCTCTAACCGCAAGGCCCCTTTCAAGGTCCCCCACTTTGATGATCAGAAGATTCCTCCCGAGCACCTCATTCGGTATTAGCGGCCGTTTCCAGCCGTTATCCCCAGGTTAGAGGCAGGTTATTCATGTATTACTAACCCTTCCGCCACTAAGCACCAAGTTACCCTAGTGCTTCGTTCGACTTGCATGCCTCATCCACGCCGTCAGCATTCAATCTGAACCAAGATCAAATTCTCAAAGAAAAAATCTTTGACAACTTGACTGTCTTTAAAAAAAATTACAGGCTTGCAAGATGGTTGCCCATCTTGTTCGCACAAGCTTCACTTGTACATTACTTCTCTTCTATTGTCCAAACAGCCTCGCCAGGTCTTTGCCTTAGCTCTTCACTTACAAACTCTTCGGCGTTACCGCTTATCGTTTGAAGGAAGTCAATAACATACATAAGATTCGGGATTTTCTGCAAACGGTTTTAAAAAAGAGTGCAAAAATCGCCTCCAAACAACATCCTGAGCCACTTCTTAACGCATCAGGAGGTAGATGCCCATACCGGCCAGATATCCAAGAAGCGCCGGAAGTGACGCCTTGCGCATGTAGCTGATAAAATCGACTTTTTCCATGCCCATCATGGCAACGCCGGCCGCAGACCCGATGATGAGGATGCTGCCTCCGGTCCCGGCTGCATAGGCGATCATGTGCCATAGAGTATGATCCATGGGGAATTGCTCGAGAGGATACATGCCCATGGTGGCGGCAACGAGAGGGACGTTATCGATGATCGCCGAGAAAATCCCGATTAAGGTCGCTATGATCGCCTGGCTGTGGACGACAGAATCGAGCCAGGTGGCCAAAGCGCGCAAAAGCCCTGCGGTTTGCAAAGCGTCTACGCAAAGCAATATACCAAGGAAGAATAAGACCCCTGAAACGTCGATTTTAGTCAAAACATGCGGGACGCGCAAATGCGCCCTTTCTTCCCAACCCCGATGCAAAATATCGGTAACAAGCCACAATACCGCTAGCCCGATCAAGACACCCATAAATGGAGGCAGGCCAGTCCATGATTTAAAAATTGGCACAAAAATCAGCGACAGCATTCCAAGTGTCAAAATGAGTTTTGCACCCGGCGCAGCAGCGGTATCGCTCCCCTGTACCGAACCGCTACGGATTCGGCCTTTAAATGTACGCAAGTACCAGACAACCGGAATAATAAGAGAAACTAAACTAGGTAGAAATAGCGATTTCATGATAGCGACGGAGGAAATCTGCCCATCTATCCATAGCATTGTTGTCGTGACATCCCCGATTGGCGTCCATGCGCCGCCAGCATTGGCCGCGATGACGACAAGACATGCTAAAAGAAATCGGTCTTCTTTATGCGGTACAAGTTTGCGTAGAAGTGAGATCATTAAAATTGTCGTCGTCAGGTTGTCCAAAACGGCGGAAAGAAAAAATGTGACAACCGCGAGGATAATCAAAAGGCTTCTTTTGGAAGACGTTCGCACGAGGTCTGTCAAAATCCTGAACCCTTTATGCGAATCTACAAGTTCGACGATGGTCATGGCCCCGAGTAAGAAGAATATGATCTGGGCAGTGTGGTTGACATGGTCGCCAAGTTCTGCAAATTGTAAATTTGCAGGCTGCAAGTGTGCAATAAATTGTATGCTCCAGCATATGACGGCTATCAAAAGGGCTACAGCCGTTTTATTGACCTGCGTATAATGCTCGATGATGATAGCGGCATATCCGAGAACGAAAACGCCAATGATCAGCGCATGGGCAAAACTAAAACTTTCCAGCATAAGACATCCTAAAGTTGTTATTAGACGAGAGTATGCAAGATTATTTAGTTGGGGTCAAAAGAGAATAGACTTCTTTCGAAACTAGAGTGGTAACGAAGATTGAACGCAAAGACGCGCAAGCCGCTAAGACGCAAAGAAAATTGAAAATGTATGAATCATTGCGTTTTCGCGGAGTGGCGTCTTTGCGTTGATATCATCAAAAAGATTAAGAAATGCCGGCCTGGACGATATCGTGCATGCGGAGAAGGCCGATAACGCGTCCTTCTTCGACGACAGGCAGAGAGGTGATCCATCGCTTTGGGTCTTTCTGCATGATCTTCAGCGCCTCCCAAGCGAGTATATGCTTCGGAATGGTAGTAGCAGAGGCTGTCATCAAAGAATATAGGGTTTCTTGCAAGACATTAGGGCCGCGGCATTGTAAAGCTCTTCGCAGGTCGCCGTCGGTGAAGATCCCTTCAAATTTTTTTTCGGTCCCAGCAACGATAAGACATCCTGCTTTCTTATCAGAGAAATCTCGTAAAACCTGTTGCAGCTGGCAACTCCCTAAAGCCAAGGGAATCTGCTCTCCCTTCCACATGAGATCTTCTACAGTCACTGTAACCTTTTTGCCTATCGTACCGGCTGGGTGGTTGCTGGCGTAATCCGTTAAAGAAAAGTCTTTAGCTTCCATCAAGGCAATGGCAAGCGCGTCGCCGAATACAAGTTGAACAGCTGTCGAGGTTGTAGGTGCCAGGTCGAAGGGACATAATTCTTTCTCGACCGGCAGGCATATGGCGCAATCGGCCATTCGGGCGAGCCTGCTGTCCGCTTGAGAGACGACTGCCGCTAGAGGAGTGCCTCTCTTACGGATAAACGGAATAAGGCCAAGCAATTCTTCCGTTTCGCCGCTTTTGCTGAGGCAGATCAAAAGATCGCTCGGCGAGAAGATGCCGAGATCGCCATGCAGTACGTTCGTTGGGGGCAGGTAGAGAGCGCGGGTTCCCGTGGAAACCAGGGTCATGGCAATTTTCTCCGCGACGAGGCCGCTTTTGCCGACCCCGGTAAGTATCAGTAGCCCTTTGGTCGCTTGGCAAAGCGAAAAAAAACGATCGGCCTGGCCGAGGTCGAGATTCTGGAAGAAGTAATCTAGGTAACCTTTTTGCCTGGCAAAAAGCTGGGAGATGCGCATTTTCATTTTCTTAAAAAATCGGTATTGTAGCCTTAAAAGCACTTGAAGTCTTCAGAAAAATATCCTAAAAAGAACTTATTATTATCCTGAGGTTGCCAGATGGAAAAGAGAGCTTCGATTGCTGTGGCATTCGGCGATGGTATCGGTCCGGAAATTATGGAAGCCACCCTTGCCGTGCTTAAAGAGACGGGAGCCCAGCTCGACTTACATAAAGTAGAGATAGGAGAAAAAGTCTATCTCAGCGGGCATCTCACGGGCATCGAAAGCTCAACCTGGGAAACACTGCGCAATACCCGGGCTTTTCTTAAAGCTCCCATCACGACCCCGCAAGGGGGAGGGTTTAAAAGCCTCAATGTGACAATTCGAACTTCCCTTGGACTCTATGCCAACGTCCGCCCTTGCATCTCCTTCGCCCCCTTTGTCTCGACCAAGCATCCTAAGATGGACGTCGTTATCGTGCGGGAAAATGAAGAAGATCTTTATGCGGGAATCGAGTATCGCCAAACACCGGATGTGTGCTGTTCTTTGAAACTGATTTCAAGGCAGGGATCGGAAAAAATTATCCGCTATGCATTTGAATACGCCCGCCAGCAGGTGCGCAAAAAAGTGACCTGTTTTTCTAAGGACAACATTATGAAATTTTCGGATGGATTATTCCATAGCGTATTCGAGGAAATCGCCAAGGAATATCCCGATATACAGAACGAACACTGGATTGTGGATATCGGAGCTGCCAAACTAGCCGATACCCCCGAAATCTTCGATGTCATCGTGATGCCAAACCTCTATGGTGATATTTTATCGGATGTAGCCGCTCAAATTTCTGGTTCGGTCGGTTTGGCCGGATCGGCCAATATCGGTTCTCATGGCGCTATGTTCGAAGCGATCCACGGATCCGCGCCTCGGCGAGCAGGGCAAAACCTTGCTAATCCTTCCGGCCTCATGCTGGCAGCTGTGCAGATGCTCGTGTATCTCGATCAGACGGATGCGGCCGAGCAAATGCATAACGCCTGGCTGACGACGATTGAAGAGGGCATTCACACTTACGATATTTACCGCGACGGTGTCAGCAAACAAAAAGTAGGGACCAAGGAATTCGCGCGCGCCGTGGTGCAAAATATAGGAAAAAAACCTCAGCAGTTAAAACCCGCCGTCTATCGCCATGCCCCCCCAAACAAGCCCGCCGAGCTCAAAAAGTCGATCCCATCTTCCAGAGAGTTGGCCAGAGAGTTGGCCAGAGAGTTGGCCAGAGAGTTGGTAGGGACAGATGTCTTTATCTATGCGCACACCGATGCAAGGGCCTTTGAAGAGAAAATGCAGAAATGCGATACCGGCCTTCTTAAACTCACCATGATTACCAATCGCGGCGCACGCACATGGCCGGAAGGCATTCCTGAGACAAGTTGCATCGAACAATGGCGCTGCAGATTCCAAGCGAAAAAAGGGGTGCGCTTAGATCAACGCGAGACTTTTCGCCTGCTCGAAGCCCTGCATGCAAACGGGTTTGATATTATAAAGACAGAAAATCTCTACACTTTTGACGGCGCTCCCGGATTTTCGTCCGCCCATGGCTAAACGATCAACATCTTAATAGAAAAAAATTCAGAAGAAATGAGAAATCTTCTGCTCATTAAGTAAGCAGGGGAATGTCAGCATGTCCACAAATTCAATCCTCGTAAGCTCTTCATCTTCTTCATTTTCTGCATCTGCTCGAGCTGCTCATGCGTATCGCCCAGTGGCCGCCCATAATCCCTATCGCACGGCCAGTAGTCCTTTATATCGGGGACCCCTTACTAACCGGGTCGCCTATATTCCAGCTACTGCTTTGAGTTCCAGTTCGTCTTCCTCTTCTTCAAGCTCCAGTTCGTCTTCCTCTTCTTCGAGTTCCAGTTCGTCTTCCTCTTCTTCAAGCTCCAGTTCGTCTTCCTCTTCTTCGAGTTCCAGTTATCCAGCAGGCCCAACCTATGCTCTTCCTCCACCAGGCTCTTGTTATCTGGTTACACCATCGGGCATGTATATGCTAGATCCAATGCCAGGTTATACACTCCATGCCGTTGACAGAGCATACCGCGCATCCGCCCCTGCGTACACGCAACCGCTGCGGCCAATGTCATTGACACCTTACTTTTCCTCTTCAGCCCACACCGTGCACAATTTAAGAGCTCCAGCACCTCTCAGCATCCGGCACCACCCATCTTCTTCGCTTGCCTCACGTGCCTCTCCTATTCCACCATTTGCCGCTTATCCCAGCTCTTGCTCCTCAACTTCGTTACCCATGCCTGCGAGAAGACTGCACACAGGAATATTGATCCATGAGCAAGTACAACAAGCCTTAGCTCATCCTGACGCTTTTTCGCGCGCTATACAAACGCATCCTATCATCCTTGAAATGGTATACCTAAAATCTAGAGATAAAACCGCACTCTGCCCATATTATGTCGATGGGTACGCATGCGGGCCCGAAGATTGCAATTTTAGTCACTCCATCGTGGAATTATGGCGCTATAGCACCCTTGATCCTTCAACCCCCCCGCATCGAGCCTTAGTAAAACCTTTCAAAGCCACGGTATGCCAACACACAGCACGCAAAACATTCTGTGTCTATCATGCCCAGAGACGCTGCCGCTTTCTACATGCAGGAGACTTGGCTTGCATGATAACGCGCGAGACCTCTGGCAGATACACCATTAGCACAACGTATATCTTTCAAGGCATCCCGCCTGAAAAGCCTTTGCCACCTACAGCCCCTGCCCCTTTAGCGCTCCATGCATTACATTTTGCTCAGCATCCGATGCCGCTACCAACGAGGTTACCGCTCCTCACTCCGCTTGCTCCCTCCTTATCCTCGAGCTCATCTTCACACCAACCACCTCCATACCTCGCACCGCCTCCACCGACTGTACGTATCTTGCCTCCTACAGCATCGGCCACACGCATGTACCCGTCAGGTACGTCTCATGAAGATGAGCGTTTGTAGAGTGTTGTCAATTGGTTGCGTTTGGAATAAGAATTGCTGCTATGTCCTTTATTAGAACTTCCTTCGGGACTCAGCGGCTTTCGAAGATTTAACGCAAAGACGCCACGTTCGCGAAGTTGCAAAGAATCATGTATTTTTAATTTTTCTCCGCGTCTTCGCGATGTGGCGTCTTTGCGTTGAACCGCTCCCCGCCTAGACCCAGCCCTTCAGGGCTGGGTCTAGGCGGGGTTCAGACAGGCCTTTATCCTTGGCGTACGAAGAATCTCCTTTCTTCAGGAGGGGCCCGGAAGCGGGACAACAGTTTGTCCCGATGAGCGGGATGGTAAGGAGTTCTTCAAATCATCTGCCAGGCCGAATAACTGTATTATTGTTTGATATTTTGCAATTATCAAACAAAATAATTTTTTATTCTTGCCAGGTTTTGCAAATAATTCAGACTTGTGAGAAAATATTCACCTCAATTTTAAAAAAACGGAACTATTTGTTATGTCAAGCCCAGCACACGCTGCACGTGGAACCTATACATTTCAACAAACATTCTACATGCACCCCCCTTCCCCTGACGCCGCGCACTCTTCTAGCCCTTCACATAGCATAAGCCAAACATTCACCTTTCCACGATGTTCCTCCCCATCTTCTTCTCCAGTTCTATCTCAAACTATTTACGCCCATCCTGCACCCAGCCCGCCTTCAAGCTCATCTAGTTCTCCGTTACTACCTTCCATCCAAGAACGAACAGAAAGGGTTATGCGCGACAAAGCCAAATTCAAATCAGACATTAGCAACGTTGTAATCGATATGGAGAAAGTGTGTCGATATCCAAATTATAAAACTAGCCTATGTCGGTCGGTATACGAGCGGATCAAATGCGACCGCGAAAACGGCGTCTGCCGTTTTGCTCATTCTTTTACCGAATGGTGGGCCTATAGTATGCATTGCAGACCCTTCAAGACAACTCCCTGTGAGGCAATACATGACGGCCACAATCTAATATCCAATTGTCGCTTTTTACATGATGGGGACCTTGCATGCACCGTCACAAAACGTGAAAATACTTTCGTTATCGATGATTTTTATATTTATCCAGCTAAGCCTGTACCCAGCTTGGCTTTAAGTGCTTCTGGTTCTACGCTACCACTTTCTATCGAAGCGCGTATAGAAGACGCCGTACGTGACAAGGCCCAATTTAAAAGAGACATTGGCAATGTTGCAATCAACATCGAGCAAGTGATGTCAGATCCAAAATATAAAACAGATCTATGCAATTCAGTTTACGAACGAATTCGTTGCAAGTATGGCGATAAATGCCGTTTTGCCCATTCTCTTCCAGAATGGTGGGGCTATAACATTCGTTCTAGACCCTTTAAGGCAGTTCCTTGCAACACAACGCATGACACCGCAACTCAACAGAGGCATTGCAGCTTTTTACATGAGGGAGATCTGGGATGCTCTAGTACGAAACGTGACCATATTTATGAAATCAATGATTTTTTTATCTATCGAGCTAAGTCTGCCTCTCTCGGACTGTCTTCGGCGCCGACTTCACGCAAACCAACCCCTCCGCTAACACCATCCCACGCATCACCACATGCATGCTCTTCGCCTCCTATTTCTCGTTCTTCGACGCCTTCTCTACCACCATCCCACGCATCACCACATGCATGCTCTTCGCCTTCTGTTTCTCGCAGTTCGACGCCTTCTCTACCACCATCCCACGCATCACCACATGCATGCTCTTCGCCTTCTGTTTCTCGCAGTTCGACGCCTTCTCTACCACCAGCCGGCGCATCACCACATGCATGCTCTTCGCCTCCCCCTGAGCACCCTGCATCGCCTTCGCAACGCATGTATTTCCCAGGCGTTATGTCGCATGAAGATGCCCGTTCGCACAGTGTTGTCAGCTGGTTGCGTTTGGAGGAAGAATTACTGCCGCGTCGTTCATTGCCTGCACATCCTGATCTTCATCTTATTGATCAGAGTTTGTATAACTGGCTGATGCACTTGGCACAGGTTGAATTGTAATAACCCAATTTGTCCCCTATCGTGTTTGTTTCGCTCAGCTCTCCGAAAAAATAGGGAACAAGTCGACAGTTGATATTAGTTAAAGAAAATCTGAATTTATATGATAGTATCCCTCTCAATTTTTAAAAAATGGAATTATTTTTTATGTCAAAACCAGTATGCCCAGCACGTGGAACCTATACATTTCAACAAACATTCTACATGCACCCCCCTTCCCCTGATGCTCCGCACTCTTCTAGATCTTCATATAGCTTAAGCCAAACATTCACCTTTGCACGATCGTCCTCTTCACCTTCTTCTCATATTCTAACTCAAACTATTCATGTCCATCCTGCACCCAGCTCGTCTTCTAGTTCCTCTGTTTCCTCTAGTTCTTCTAGTTCCTCTGTTTCCTCTAGTTCTTCTAGTTCTTCGCCACTACCTTCTGTTGCAGAGCGAACAGCAGAAGTTATGCGTGATAAGGTGAAATTTAAGACAGACATTGGCAACGTTAAAATCAACGCGGAAAAAGTTAAGCAAGACCGTAGGTATAAAACAGGGCTATGCCGCTCGGTTTACGAACGAGTCCGTTGCCGTTTTATAACGGATGATAATATCGACAAATGCCGATATGCTCATGGTTTTCCAGAATGGTGGGCCTATAACGCGCATCGCAACCTACCCTTTAAAACGACAGGCTGCACGGGAATCCATAACAAAGAAAACCCGATTGGAAACTGCCGCTTTTTACATGATGGGGACCTTGCGTGCACCGGCACTAAAGGTGAGAGTACTTTCGTTAACGATGATTTTTATATTTACCGAAACCCATCTACATCTAGCTCACAATCCATAGCCCCGCCCACCCACACATCAACTCCTCCAAAACCGCCTGAGGCATCTCCACACTCCCTCTCTTCAACTCCAATTTCCCGTACACCAACGCCTTTAACACCGACAGAGGCTCCTCCACACTCCTTCTCTTCAACTCCGATTTCCCGTACACCAACTCCTTTAACACCGCCAGAAGCTCCTCCACACCCCTTCTCTTCAACTCCAACTTCCCGTACACCAACGCCTTTAACACCGACAGAGCCATCGCCAGTATCTCCACATTCTTTCACTCCAACTCATGTTTCGCGCACACCAACGCTACTGTCATCCGAAGTATCACCAACCTCTCTATCTTCAACTCCGAGGCACCATTTCCTGCCAATACTCTTAAACCCTTGGGCAGATGCTTTCACCCCCACAAGACCTTCGCCATGCATGGATATCCGAGAAATAGCTTATCATGATGACATTCGCAATGTGAGCGTCTTCAATTGGCTGCGCTTGGATGAAGAATTGCTGCCACGCCGTCCATTACCGGTGCGCCGTGATCGGCACGTCATTGATCAGAGCTTTTATGAATGGCTGCTCCGTTTGGCTGATGTCGAATTGTAACAATTTCCAGGATAATCAGGCCGCGTGGGGAGGGTAGGTTTTTGCGAACTCTTCCATCAACTTGCGCTGCTGGGGCGAGAGGGATTTGGGGATCTGTATGGCTACTTGGACAAGCTGGTCGCCTGCGTTATGGCTTTTGGATTGGGGAACCCCTTTTCCTCTAAGGCGGAATATAGTGCCGCTTTGCGTCCCCGCGGGGATTTTCATCATGACTTTCCCTGAGAGAATCGGCACTTCCATTTCCCCTCCTAAGACCGCGACGGTGAAAGGAAGGCGCACTTCTGTCAGAAGATCGTTGCCAGAGCGCGTAAATTGAGGATGGGGTTTGACCTCGATGAAAAGATAGAGATCCCCTCTCCCTTGCGGTCCCATCTCCCCTTCTCCTGAGAGTCGGAGCTGAGCCCCTTGGTCAACTCCGGCGGGAATTGCGACTTTAATCTGTCTAGTGGTTTGAACCCTTCCTTCACCCCGGCATGCAGGGCAGGGAGTCGCTATAATGCTTCCTTCGCCATTACAATGCCTGCAAGGGCGAATCATTCTGAGCGCACCTGAAGAAGCGACCTCTTGTCCTGAGCCGCGGCAATAGGGACATGTACTTCTCTGTGTCCCGGGCTTAGCCCCGCTGCCTTGACAGGTTGGGCATGCGTCATAGCGCTGAAATGCGATTGTTTTTTCTGCGCCGAACACGGCTTCTTCCAGGGTGACCTCAAGAGCCATTTGCAGATCGCGGCCTCCCCGCGCTTTCCTTCTTCTTTGATGTCCATGGATATCAATACCGGCATCGCCGAAAATTTTCTCGAATAGGCTCTCGCCAAATCCAAAATCGGAAAGATCGCTAAAGACACTGCTAAAGTCGGTCCCTTTATAGATATCTTCCTGGGCGTATCGTTGATCGATGCCAGAATGGCCATGCTGGTCATAGAGGGCGCGCTTTTGCGGATCGGAAAGGACGGCGTAGGCCTCCGAGATCTCTTTAAATTTCTCTTCGGCCTCTTTCTTCTCTTTTTCCGGTACGCGGTCAGGGTGATAACGGAGGGCAGATTCCCTGTACGCCTTCTTAATCTCTTCTAAAGAGGCGCTCTTCGGAACATTGAGAATTTTATAGTAATCTCCTCGAGTAGGCATATCCGCCTAGCCTGCAGATCGCTTCTTCTTGTCTTCATCATCTTTATCTTTGAATTCGGCATCGACGATGTTCTCTTTACCCGGCTGCTCTCCCTTGAACTCCTCAGTTTTAGATCCGGCCGCTTGGGCTGCCTGTTTCGACGCTGCAGCCTTATAGATCTCTTCCGCTAATTTATGAGAGGCCTTTGACAGCTCGTCCATGCTTTTTTTGATCGGTTCCATTTGCTTATTCTTAATCGCTGCTTTCAGATCATTGAGCCTGGCCTCGATCTCTGCTCTTTCGCTTTGATTGACTTTATCGCCATACTCTTTCAAAGATTTCTCCGTCGCATAAGCAATGCTGTCGGCCTTGTTGATCAATTCGACCTGCTCCCTTCGCTTTTTATCTTCGTCGGATAACTTCTCCGCATTTCTCACCATTTGATCAATTTCTTCTTTGGAGAGTTTTTTGGGAGCCGTAATCCGGATCGATTGGGCTTTTCCCGTGCCTAAATCCTTAGCAGAGACCTGCACAATCCCGTTGGCGTCGATATCAAAGGAAACTTCAATTTGCGGGACGCCTCGAGGAGCAGGCGGAATGCCTACGAGGTCAAAACGGCCAAGCTCGATATCATCCTCGGCCATTTCTCTTTCCCCTTGCAGAACGCGGATTGTGACGGCAGGCTGGTCATCCGCAGCTGTTGAGAAGATTTGTTTTTTTCTTGTCGGGATCGTCGTATTCCTCTCAATTAATTTTGTATCGATTCCACCCAGCGTCTCAATGCCAAGGGAGAGAGGTGTGACATCGAGGAGGAGAACCTCTTTGACCTCTCCTTTGATAATCGCTCCTTGAATCGCCGCCCCCATAGCTACGCATTCCATAGGGTCGACGCCCCGTTCGATTTTCTTGCCGAAGTAATCTTCGACAAATTTCTGCACGATGGGCATGCGGGTGGGTCCGCCGACCATGATGATTTTATCGATATCTTTGGCCTGGAATTCGATCCCTTCATTTTTAAAAGATTGCGTCGCGTCTTTTAACGCCTGTTCCAAGGGATTCCGACATTTCTCGACAATAGGGCCTACGATCTCTTCCAGCTTGGCGCGGTTCACAGTCATGGCGATGTGCCTGGGGCCATTGGCGTCGGCTGTGATAAAGGGAAGATTGATATCGGTAGAAAGTGTGCTGGAGAGTTCGACTTTCGCCTTTTCAGCCGCCTCTAAAATGCGCTGCATGGCGAGCCGGTCGTTCTTTAAATTGATCCCCGTATTGCGCTCAAAATCCTTTACGAGGAACTCTATGATCGCGGTATCCATATCTGTGCCGCCAAGCTGCGTATCCCCGCTTGTCGACATCACCTTAAAGCCCCCCTCTTTCCATAGCTCCATGACGGTGACGTCAAGGGTTCCTCCGCCGAAGTCAAAGACAAGGATCTTCAGCTCTTTACCGGTCTTCTCCAGCCCATAGGCCAGGCATGCCGCTGTCGGCTCGTTGATAATACGAAGCACTTTGAACCCTGCGATCTCTCCCGCATCCTTGGTCGCCGTTCGCTGGTTGTCATTAAAATAGGCGGGACACGTGATCACAGCTTCGTCGACCGTCTCTCCCAAGAAAGCTTCTGCATCGTGCTTGATTTTTTGGAGGATGAATGCCGAGACCTCCTGAGGAGTGTATTCATGGTCGAATACCCGAAATTTATAGTCGGTCCCCATTTTGCGCTTGGCAGCGCTGATCGTCCCTTCGGGATTAATGCTCATCTGCCGCTTTGCGGGCTCGCCGACAAGCCTTTGCCCATCTTTCGTAAAGGCTACATAAGAGGGGAACGCTTTCCCGGAAGCAACGCCCGCACCTTCCGCAGAAGGGATAATAACAGCCCTTCCCCCCTCCATTGCCGCCGCTGCGGAGTTAGAGGTCCCTAAATCGATCCCGATTACTTTCGCCATAACCCTTCCTTTTTAAGCCGCTCTTCTACTTTTTTCCGTATAGACAGATTTGATGGAAAAGAACTCTCGTCTAGGTACATTTGTACAGTAACGCAACATCTGGTGTTCTTTCGCATCCCATTGCGATTGAAATTTTCTTGCATCTTCCATGCTGTTCCATGCCCCGACCCCGACCACAAAAGAATGATCTGTTTCATTGCGCCATAATTCGATAGTTGGGCACCCATACTCATGCGCTTTATTGACGAATTCCTTTTCAAAAAACTTAATCCCCTGTTCTTCCATTCCTTTTTTAAAATGGTAATGCACAATAACTCGATAATGTGTCATATCGACCCCGCATATTTGATAATCTAATTCTTTATTAATATTATTATTTTATCAACTATTTAAAACTAGTATTAATATTTCATCTGCAACCTGCTGTGTAATAAAGATATAAAAAGGGCATTTGACTATCGAGCAACCTTACCCTTCCTAACCAAAGAAGGCGTATTTAGACATAACTAGACAAATATGCAATTCCCTTTTCCAAAAAAGGCGTCAGAGGGCATGATAACCCCCGCATTTTTGGAAATCCCTAACGATTAAGGACAAGAATATGAGAAAACCCCTTCAAAAGACATGGTTCGCCGGCATGCTTGCCTTGTGCTGCTTCAGTACGCTCTTACAAGCGAAAGAGTGGTATACAGAAACCCTTTATGATGATTGGCGCCAGACGTTTAGCATTGACGAGAAGCTCTACGAAGAGAAAACAAAAGAACAGCATCTCGTTATTTTCCAGAACGCAACTTATGGAAGAGTACTCGCTTTAGACGGCATTATCCAGACAACCGAGAAAGATGAATTTGTCTACCACGAAATGATGGCGCACGTTCCCATGCTCGCTCATGGAAATGCCCAGAATGTTTTAATTATTGGCGGTGGCGACGGCGGTGCGATCCGCGAAGTGCTGAAGCACAAGACACTCAAAAATGTCACCCTCGTTGAAATCGACGAATCCGTCATTACATTTTCTAAAAAGTACCTACCTACCCTTTCTCAAGGGGGATTCGATGACCCGCGAGCGACAATCGTCATTCAGGATGGCTGCCAATTTGTCAAAAATACAAAGCAAAAATTCGATGTCATCATTTGCGATTCTACCGATCCCATTGGCCCGGGCGCTGTGCTTTTCACGCCTGAGTTCTATAGCGACTGCCATAAAATCCTAAGCGAAGGCGGTATCTTTGTGAATCAAAACGGCGTTCCATTCATGCAAACCGGAGAACTTAAAGACACCTATAAAAGCCGTAAGCAGTATTTTCAAGACGTAGGCTATTATATCGGTGTCGTTCCAAGTTATGTAGGCGGATTTATGGCTTGGGGATGGGCGACCGATAAAAAGGAAAATCGAGAGATTTCCCTAGAAGAGTTAGAAAAGCGCTTTAAGAATATCGAAGGGGAGCTGAAATATTACACCCCCGCTATTCACAAAGCATCGTTCGTTTTACCGAAGTTCATACAAAATTCCCTCCAATAGTCAATAGAGTGCGTACGCCCGCATAGCAATGCGGGCGTATGGTCACTGATTAGACATCTTTCGAAAAAAGCCTACTCGCTTATTTGCGTCGGTTGATTACGTGCGATAAGCTGCCATCCCCCGTCAACTATTTTGACCGCATGCTCAGTTTTCATCGAAACTTTCGTTTCGAAAAAAATGGGAGTGTGCGTGCCTTCGACTGTCAGAATAAATCCCTGACGGAGATCAAACCGTACAGTAAGGTGGCAGACCTCGCCGGTATCATTTTGGATTTCGATGCCGCCGTATAACTTGGCCATTTGTCCTGGATGCAAGAATGCCTCAAAAGGAGCTTCATCGTAAGGGAGCTTCAAGGATGCCTCACGATGAGCTGTCGAGTGTTCTGCCTGCTGATAACTGACTGTTGATTGACTTATTTCCATATTTCACCGCGTTTCTATGACGATTCTACACACATTCTACACCTCATTTAGTTACAAATCGATGCAACTAATTAATTTAAACAGCCAGTATTAGCATTAAATAAAATTTAAACTTGTCAAAAATGCGGCTATTTAATTTTAATATCAAAAAGATTGTTTTAATACATAATTAACGTTGAAGATCTTTACGAAAAGGAATATACTTTCAGCGTTTTACAAAATTTAAAAAATAGGTTTTTATGTCTTTTGATTGCTGCTCTTGCTTAAAATGTTTTTTTTCATGCGGTTACTACCCTTGCACGCCACCCCCAGTGCATCCTACTGCGCCTGAATCCCCGCATACCAGAATTTCGAACCCTTCGAGCGTTCCCTCCCCTCGCGTTCATACCCCCCGCGCTCCTATGCAATCGCCGCGAGACTCCCTGGAGAATGCAAGAAGGCGTTATGAAGTTATTTTTAAATCTGAAAATGATCGCGATGAAGCAATTGATCACGCGGAGAATCCTCAAATGACAGCTACGGCAAGTCGCATCGGTGGTACGATAGCAATAAGAGCCACCGGACCTGGGGCTCTGCCTTTCGCTATCCCCGTTCTTCGCCTTGAGCTATTAGTACATCCTTTTGGCGCGCCTGCACCTGCGGCGGATGATCCAGACTCTAATTCTGAAGCAGAAATGCCCCCAGTGCACCTAAGCTCCCCATCTGAGGTACATCCACATGCTATCGTCCGCGATCCCACAACCCCGCTAAACACTGAAAGGGATGTGGCAACAAACACTGAAAGAAAAGAGAGAGTCGATACACCCTCTCCTATAGAGAGGCTGCCTATTGAAATAAGTACGAGTTTGGAACCACTTATCGCGGATTCCTCCCCCCCATCTGCTTCCCCTGACAGCTCTCCAACTTCTGCACATTCTGAAGCCTCCCTAAAGAGAGAGGCGGAGGGCCTTCTTGCAGTACTCACTCCTTTGCGCCATTTGCCTGTACCTTTACGACCTACTCTCGTACCTATTAGCAATCCACCTCCACTGCCGCCACTTTCTTTGGCTTCAGTTAGCTCAGTTCGATTAGGCCTTGCGTACCCACATTTGCCCTTAGGCGCTGCCGTCTCGAATAGCTCGAGTAGCACCTGATTCTCCCACAGCCTTGAGAGCACCCTCTCAAGGCTGCCTTTACTTTTACCCAGGGCTTCGCCCCAATGTCATTATGTTATGGAGTCCTAAGGCCAGTTTTATTCAGATTAAAGTTGGTATGGAGTGCGGCGACCAGGCGCCGCTTTTCTTTCGCGCGGCTAGACGCGCGGGTAACCCTGGCAGACCCAAGTCGATGCCACCGTGCTGCCCAAGTCGCACAGAAGAAAAGCGGCGCCTGGTCGCCGCACTCCATACAAGAGATGCCTCGCCGCCTTAAGTTACTGACATTGGGGCCTCGCCCTGGGACTCAAGCATTAGAAAGAGATACCTCACTTCCTTCTGAAGAGTTATCTGAGCTTTCCTAACTGGGCTGCATATAGAAAAAGTGCATGATCAAGGAGATCACAAAAAGGATCAAAAAGATGAAAAACAGGATTTTCGCAATTTGAGCAGCAGCGCCTGAGACTCCACCGAATCCACAAATTGCAGCTACGATAGCGATGATCAAAAATATAACAACCCACATCAACATAAATCCACCGATATTTGTTAAGTTGAGAATCTACTTACTTCTTCTGCTTAACAACCCAACTATAATTCCGTCAACCGTTTAGTAATCTTCTGAAATATATCGCAATAAATATTAAACAAAAACCTTGAACTAATAGAGGTCGTCTTATATTAGTAAATACATATAAGAGATGATGCTTCGCGTATTGGATTGCGAAGAGCTTCTACATGAAAAACTAGATAAAATCGGAGAAAACTATGCTCGCTACAATTTTAATTGTGATCCTGATTCTGTTATTAATAGGCGCATTTCCCGCATGGCCTCATAGCGCGAGTTGGGGATATACTCCCTTCGGCATCTTGGGCTTCATATTGATCGTTATCATCATTCTGGCTCTTTTAGGAAGACTATAAACTGAGGATGCCATAATGAATTTACGTCGTATTTTGGGCGTGGCCATTTTTGTCGTTGGTGTATTTCTTCTTGTATTCGGCATTCATGCTACGGGTGCAATAGGCGAGAGGGCCGTCAAAGAAATAAAGGGCCGATATACCGACACGACCATGTGGTATATCATCGGTGGGAGCGTCTTGGTTGTCATCGGCGGCGGATTAGCATTTTGGCGCAAGTAAACTAACCTGACACATCGTGATGCAAAATCGATTTTTGCTTCACGATGTGGATATATATTAAAGCGCTGTGTCTTCTTCGAGGTGCTTTTTAAATGCGCCGAGAAAACCGCAGCCGTACATGCCGTCTAATACTCGATGGTCGAACGTCAAACTGGCGAACATCATGGAGCGGATACCGATGGCGTCTTGTTCCAATGCGACGACTTTTTTCTGCACGGCCCCAATACCGACAATGGCGACCTCGGGATAGCGAATGATCGGAATGCCGATCGAGATCCCCGACATGCCGAAATTGGTGAGAGTGATCGACCCTTCCGCAGTATCATCTGGGGCCAAGCTGCCGCTTCGCGCTTTCTGAGACAGATCGTTGATGGCCCTCGCGATTTCGGGAAGAGAGAGCTGCTGGCAATTCTTGATGACGGGCACGAAAATCCCCTGTTCGACACTGACGGCCAATCCGAGATTGACATACCGTTTGATAAGAATCGTGTCCTTATCGAGAGAAGAATTAATTAAAGGGAATTCTTGCAAGGCGCGAGCAATCGCCCTGGCAACAAATGTCGTGATGGTCAGCTTGACCCCGTATTTGGCAATAAACGCTTCTTTTTCCTTCTGGATAGATGCCATCACAGGCGTGACGTCGACTTCGGCGATGAGGGTGGCATGAGGGGCTTCATAGAAAGAGCGTACCATATTTTCGGCGATCGCCTTCCGCATGCCCGTCATTTTCACCCGCTCGACCTCGGCTCCCTGTGCGTATGGACTCGGTACAGGGGCGCTGGATACCGCTTGCTCCCGTGCAGGAGCCCCCTTTTTCTCGAGATAACTTTCCAGGTCTTTTTTGGTCAGGCGGCCGCCGGCCCCTGTCGCAGGGATACGGGCGAGTTCTTCAAAACTGATTCCCTTTTCTCGGGCGGTTTTAAGAAGAGCGGGCGAGAAGAAGTCCCCCATCTCTCCGCTGGCTGCGGCTGCTTCCTGTACGGCACCGGAGGACGCGGCAGGGGCAGTCGGCGTTGCGATAGAACCGGCTCCGCTCATAATGACAGCAAGGGGCTCTCCAACCTCGATCTCTTGGTCCGGGGCGGCGAGAATTTCGGCGAGTACGCCTGCTACCGGGGAGGGAATCTCACTATTGACTTTATCGGTTGACACTTCAAGCAAAGGTTCATCCACCTGTACGGCATCGCCTACTTTCTTGAACCACTGTACGACTGTAGCGTGCATAATGCTCTCCCCAAGCTTAGGAAGAAGCACTTTTGTCAATTCCTTCATAGGTAATTTCCTTTCATTGAAACCGATTGAGTTTTAATACGGTCAAGCATCGCCTTCCAAGTATCATGGCCTTGAAGGATCTCCATTTCGGCATCTAAGATGACGAGTGGCAGGTCTAATCTGAGCTGCGGGGGTAGCTTCACAGCATCTTTCGCGGAACAAACAAGCGCCTCGGCCCCTTTTTTTCTGCAAGCTAGCGCAAAATTTTGTAACGCCGCTTCCGGGAAGCTGGAATGGTCGGGCGCTGTCAATACGTCCATAACTTGAGACGGAAAATTGCCCACAGCAGCGACAAATCGATCGGGCCTGCCCAGTGCGCAAAAAACACCCACAGGCCGGCCGCGAATTAGCTCGCCAGTTTGGGCGATAGAGCGCATGCGGACGGTGATAAAGGGAGCCTCTGTCAAAGAACGTAGCTGCTGCTGATACACAGAGAAGGGAATATTTTCGTCAGCATGATTGACGACGACAAGGTCGGCGGAGCGGAGCCGATAGGGAAAATCGCGAAGGCGCCCTGAAGGCAATAGACGTCCGCCTGCCAGCATGTCCTGCCCGTCAACGATAACGATTTCGATATCGCGCGCCAGCTTGCGGTACTGCATGCCATCGTCCAGGATGATAACATCGGTTCCGTTCTCCGCTGCACGTCTTGCGGCTTTATGGCGATGCTTGCCGACCCATACTGCTGCTCCTGGTAAGGAGGATGCTAATAAATAGGGTTCATCGCCGCAAACGGCGGCTGCAAACAAGGGGCCATTTTCTCCGGTAATAAGAATGGGATGGGCCAGGTGTTCGGAAGCGGATCTATACCCTCGTGAAAGAATGGCGACTTGGCTGCCTGGCAATAAGGATTTCGCAATAAATCGTACGAACGGTGTTTTTCCAGTACCGCCGCAAGCGATATTCCCTACGCTGACGACAAGCACTCCTGCCTTGTGGGTTTTGCAAACCCCTAGCCGGTAGGCGAAATGGCGAAATGCGACTGCGCTGCCATATAACAGGCTGCATGCACGTAAGACTTGCGAGAAAAAAGGGGCCTTTTTCTTGCCATCGATGACATCCATTACTATTGAATCAATCGACATCAAACAGCTCTTTTTCTACAAGCTCGACGATGATGTGGATAGCTGTCATATGCGCTTCCTGAATCCGGTCGGAATAACGGAAGCCATCGACAATCCATTCGAGATCGCTCTTCCCTAGCAACTTACCTCCGCCCTTACCGAGAAAAGAGATCGTTACCAAACCGATTTCCTTAGCCGCTTCCACCGCTTTTAGAATATTAGGAGAATTTCCGCTCGTCGTTAAGGCGATAAAGACATCGCCCGATTTGCCCAGAGCTTCGATTGCGCGGGAAAAAACATCGGCATATCCCATATCATTGGCTGTACAGCTTATATGGCCGGGATCGGACAATGCAATCGCGGGCAAAGCCCTTCTTTTACCGCGGAATTGTCCGGTCAATTCTTCGGCAAAGTGCATGGCATCGCATAAACTGCCCCCATTGCCGGCTATCAGTAATTTCCCTCCATCGCGAATCGAGCGGGCTACGATAGAGGCGGCCCTTTCGATGAATGCCAAGCTGTGGGGGCGTCGCAAAAAATCAATTGCCCGCACCCCTTCTTCAACTGCATTCAGGATAATCTCTTCCGCGTTTAAGATAGACTGTTGCATGTTTCACGTTTTTTCATTTGAAGAACCGCGATCATACATGAATAATAGAATATCTGCTAGATACCAGAAATCCCTGTTCAAAAAATTTATTTAAACCGACCATGAAACTATGAAAAGACTTCCCCATATAGCCATTGTAGGTGCGACAGGCGCTGTAGGCCAAGAAGTGCTCCATCTGCTTGAAGAACGGAAATTCCCGTTAGCGTCCTTGCGATGTCTGGCCTCTCCTAGATCCGCGGGTTCCAGCCTGTTATTCCGAGGTGAGAACATCACGGTAGCTGCCATGAGCGAAACTGCCCTGGACGGCGTCGATATCGCCTTCTTTGCAGCCGGGAGCGATGTAGCGAAGAAATATGCCCCGGAGGCGGCGAGCAAAGGAGTTCTTGTCATCGACAAGAGCAGCGCTTTTCGCATGGATCCCGAGGTTCCTCTTGTCATTCCTGAGATCAACCCTCATGCTCTGCATGCCCATAAAGGCATTATCGCTTGCCCTAACTGCACAACGGCGATCATGCTCATGGTACTAGCTCCCCTTCACAAGAGATTTGGAGTAAGGCGGGTTGTGGCCTCGACCTATCAGGCAATCAGCGGAGCTGGCGCACAGGCTGTACAGGAATTATTAGAAGAGAGCCGCGCCTTTCTCGAAAAGGAACCCTACTACAGCACACAGTTTCCTTTCCCCATCGCTTTTAATGTTTTTCCACATAACTCTTCTCTATTAATGAACGGATATGTGGAGGAAGAGATGAAGCTGATGCAAGAATCGCATAAAATTCTTGAAGACGCTTCCGTGCGCATTTCGGCCACTTGCGTGCGAGTCCCGACGCTGCGCGCCCATGCGGAGAGTTTGAATATTGAATTTTTAAGGCCTGTCGATGTGGCGGAAGCTTATGCCGTGCTTGAATCCTTCCCCGGCATTTCCCTGCTCGAGTCCCGGGAAAAAAACCGCTTTCCCATGCCTACCGATGCATCTGGCAAAGACGCTGTGCTCTATGGCAGAATACGCCAGGATATCTCTCATCCTCACGCCCTTGAACTGTGGATAGTTGGGGATCAGTTGCGCAAGGGGGCCGCCCTTAACGCCATCCAAATCGCGGAAGCTTTACAAAAATGACAGGCCTTGTCTCTCCTGGAACCCGTAAATGGTGGATCTTGGCAGCGATGACGGGCAGCAACGCGCTAATTTTTCTCGACCAGAGCGTCCTTCCCGTCGCCTTACCCACGATCCAGCGAGAACTCCTCTTCTCTGAACTCATCGTGCAATGGACGATCAATATCTACCTTCTCGTCTTGACCACTTTCGCATTGGCTGGAGGGAGGATCGGCGATATTCTCGGCCACCGCAAAATTTTTACTTTAGGACTCCTGCTTTTTGGCCTTGCGTCCGCATTTTGCGCACTCAGCCAAAACAGCGGGATGTTTCTTGCCAGCCGCGCGCTGCAGGGTCTAGGGGGCGCTCTTTTGATCCCTACGGCCCCAGCAATACTGTCGAAGGCATTTCCTTCCGATCAGCAAGGGAAAGTATTTGGCCTCTTTTTAAGCGTCGGGGCTTTTTTTCTTTCCGTGGGACCTGTTGTCGGCGGATTTATCACCCAATACATGAGCTGGCGCTATGTTTTCTGGATCAACCTGCCTATCGCGGCAATAGGATTCTTGCTAACCTTTATCAGCGTGCCGCGTTCGGCAAAAAAAATTGAAACCTTCGATTCTTTCGGGTTCTTATCGCTTGTTCTTGGCGTAGGGGGCATTATCACCGCTCTTATGCAAGGAAAGTATTGGGGATGGACCTCGTGGCCGATCCTCATTATGGGCTTCGGAGGACTTTTTTTGCTCGCCCTGCTCGCCCCTATTGAACGAAAAGCCCAAGATCCTTTTATCGATTTTTCTTTATTCCGTAGAAGCAGCTATACAACTGCCAACCTTTGCCTTTTTTGCATACAGTTCATCCTGATGCTGACAGTGTTCTGGGCCATTTATTTTCAAAAAATCCTGGGTTATTCCCCCTTAGTAGCAGGAATATGGTCGATGGTCGCCAGCAGCCCCATCATGTTTGTCGGGGCTTTAAGCGGCCATCTCTTCGATCGCTATGGGGGCAAGCTGCCAATCGTCCTCGGCTTTTGCCTGGTCGCTTTTGCTATCTTGTGGTTCGTAATCGTTCCCGTTCCAGACTCTCCCTGGCTATTGCTCCCCGTTGTTTTGCCTTTTGGCTGCGGCGTCCCTCTGATCATTATCCCCAGCTTTACGCTTTTTCTGAAGGGGCTCCCGCACCATAAAAAAGGCGTTGCTATCGGCATGAGTACCACGTTAAGACAATTGGGCTCGACTGCAGGCATGGCTGTTTTTGGTGCTTTTTATCTCCATCAAATGGATAAATCCGGAAGCCAAGTTTCCGCTTCGACTTCTATCAATGTCCTTGGGTTTTGCATAACGTTATTCGCCTTAGTCCTGGCCTGGACCTTGCTTCAAAAGAACAACAAAGCCGCCGAATAGCCCTCCATACAAAAGACTTCTCGCAGCCCTATAGGCTGCCTTCAAATTTTTCGCCTTTTCCCAGGGCAATGCCCTGGGTAAAGATGAGAATAATAACGCAGCCTGTTAGGGCTGCGACCATCTTAAAAGATTGGCTGGCTGGAGAGGGTGATCAATTCTTTGGAGACGGGGTGGGAAAAAGACATTTGCCTGTGATGGAGCGCGACTCCTTGATGAGCAAAGTAAGCGCTGCTACCGTACTTACGGTCCCCAACAATGGGGCAGCCAATCGCCGATAATTGGGCGCGAATTTGGTGGTAGCGGCCTGTGACAAGGTTAATCTCTAGCAGCGTCTTATCACGCCTAGTTTCAATTACCTTGTACGTAAGCACTGCCTGTTTTCCACCCTGCTTTTCTCCTGCAACAATTTCTGCACGAAAATCGCCGTGCTTGAGATAATGCACAAGCTGCCCTTCTTGGGCAGAAAGAGCGCCATCGATAAGAGCATAATAGGTCTTATAGATTCTCTTCTCGCGCATCGCTTCATTCAGCCGGCTGAGCGCTTTGCTGCTGCGGGCAAATAAAACGATACCGCTCACCGCCTTGTCCAAGCGGTGGATGGGATGGAGAAAAATCGCCCCTTCTTTTCCGGTTTGTTTCCGCAGCCACTGTTTGGCATACTCTTCGAGACTCGGCCCGCCTTCTTGCGTGGGCTGAGTCGGAAGGAGCGCAGGTTTGACAACTGCTAAAAGATGGTTATCGCAGAAGAGGATTTCAAGTTGCATATTTTAGGCGCACGCTTTTTTGCCAAAACAATCTTGCAAACTGCGAAAAAACCAGGTTATCCAGTTCTCATTTGAAGACTCTAGTTTTGTAATTTGCGATTGATGAAATCGAGAAAAACTCTCTTTGCTAGCCTGGGGTGTTGCATTTCCATCCAGAATATGAAGCCGGCCGCATTTTGCATAATAGTCAAGAACAGGCTGAATTTTTTTCTTAAATTCTTGCACTCGTCTTACCCCACCTTCAGCGCTATCATCGATTCGCTTTGCTAAAGGCTCATGACAATCATCGCATTCATCTGCAATTTGGGGAGGAGAAAATTTGGAATTAAATACTCTTTTGCATTTATCACATACCTGGCGAAAGATAATCCTATCCATTGCATTTTCGGGTAATACATCAAGAAGCAAACATACAGTCCTTGCTTCAGCCCCATGCGCCCTAATAATTCGATCTAGAAATTCACATTGACTGACCGATTTTGGATATGAATCTATGATGATTCCTCTCCGTTCTTCTATGGCTGTTCTCAATCGTTGCTCAACAAGGTTTTGGAGAATTTCAGGAGGTATTGGACGATGGTTCAATATGTCGTCTGCATAGGGAAGGACAATTGGATTTCCGTGTTGAACTTCGTCTCTTATGCTATCCCCTATCGAAAGATGGTCGTATCCTTCAGCCCGTAGAACCTGCGATACCGTCCCTTTTCCTGAGGCAGGGCTTCCCATGAGAATGTATACCAGTGGTGTTGTTCCACGAATCGCACTCATTTTATTTCCCCGCTGTTATAGAACACGCATTCTTTTCCCAATACTGTGGGGACAATAACGTACCCACGGCATTGGCTCCTGGCGTTGCCACATTGTGAACACGTTGAATTTCCAGGGCGTCCATTACTCCGTAAGCCAAAATAAGATTGGAAACAACATAGGCTGAGGACGTTTTCCACTCTGGACTTATGGAATCTTTGATCACAATAGCTTCATCATCGAGATGCAACCGGCAATCGAGTTCTTGCAAAACTCGGGCCTTATCATAGCTCGCGCTTTCTCGCATACCCCATAAAGGATTGATCCCCACTCCCAGCACAACCGTGTCTTTACAATTCAACTTTTGACGTATCTCCTGGGGAATATCTTTCATGTTCTCTTTAATGTGTTGGATAGCGCGATTTGCCTCGGATTTTGAAATAGGGTTAGGGCTAAATACTTGATTTACATCTTTTCCCTGTATTCCCAATAAAGCATTTTTTAAGGGAATTTTACCGAGTCTTCCTTGATAGATGGAATAGCGATCTCCGCATCTGGCTGTGATTTGAAGGCTTCCGCCTCCGAAATCCCAAGAGACTACTTTATCAGGATCTATTTCAGTCGCACTTATAGCGCTGATAAATCCTAAAACCCCTTCCTCTTCTTGAGAAATGATCGTCACAGGAAGCCCCGTCTTTTCCTTAATTCGATTCACTAACTCGTGTCCATTTTTTGCCAATCGAAGAGTCTCTGTCGCAACTGCATGGCAGGCATCTGGATGGAAAAGTGAAGCCTTTTTCATTAATTGCGCGACTGTATCGACTAACTTGTCTTGCATATCGGCGCTTAATCGTCCATCGAGGCTTCTATGGAGATCTTCTCTTAAGGGAACTTTGACCGCGTCTGTGAATAGGACCGTGGTAATCTTGTTTACAGTCAAATCGACATCAGAAACCTGAATCTTAATCTGACCGGAACCAATGTCTAACGCCGCGCGCCGTTCCAACGTGTGCGGCAAGGAATTTGTTTCTTCAATGGATGTCTTGGACTTTTCGTTAATATCTTTAGAACTGTCGTCTGGAATATTCCCTAATAACAAAGCTGACGTGCAGAAAATAAAAAAATAAAGAAATGTCGATACTGATCTAACCATACGATTACTCCGTCGCAATTACGGAGAGATCATAATATCCTCTTTTACTAAAATGCAATATTAATATTAAGCATAACGCCTTGCGGCCACTACAATTAAATAATTTTTTTACCAAGCGCGACTAGAGTTGCATGAATCTACGCAAAGACGCGGAGTAAAATGATTGATAAAATCTTTGCGGCTTGCGCGTCTTTGCGTTTAATTTTTGAAAGAAGTCTATCTTCGTTGGCGGAGGGCTTCGTAAAGAAGAAGCGTCGTGGCGGTTGCGACATTGAGCGAATCGGCCCAAATTGCAGAAGCTTAATACACATCTTCGGGCAAAGCTTAGTCAATCTCTCAGTTTGCCACGTGTATCGCAGACCGCCTCGCGCTGCGGTTCACCCAGAACCCCTTTTTTTGCATGTGTATCAGCGTGGTTTGTGTTTCCAGCAGTTAAGCATTCAAACTTCTGAAGACATTATCTCGCATCCCCTCCACTTTTTTGAGCTTGCCCAACTCCTCTGCCAAGCTTTCATTTTCGTCTTGAGCTTCATGTAGAGCCTTCTCAAGTTCCAGCGCGCGCATCTCTAACTCGATTTTTTCTACACGGAGCGCTTTTTCACGACTACGCCTAAAACGTATTTTTTTCTTGATTACACGCAAGTCCTCTTTGGCATCACGTTGCAGTTTTCTCAGTCGTTCTATTTCAACTCCACTAGCAGAAGCTTGTGCAGACAATTTTTCGATTAACTGAGCATTCTCAGCAGCGAGTTGCACAAGTTTTTCGCTGAGTTCTGTTTCTCTTAATCGAAGTTGCTCTAGATCGCGTTCATTTTGAGCAATCTTTGCGCATAGTCCCGTGCTTTCAGCTTCGACTTTTCTAGTTCGTTCTTCAGCACCGCGTACAGCCTCAGCTTGGCTACCAACACGCGCTTGCAAGCTGGCATTATCTTTAGAAGCCTGGTCTAGAAGTGCACGAAGTTTCTCTTGTTCTTGGCCAGCATTGTATCTAACAGTAGTTAATTCACCGCCTAACAGAGAGACTCGCGTTGCCAACGCACCTTTTTCTGCCCGAAGTGCCCCTACCTCGCGACTTGATCCGCTTTGTATTTTTTCATGACTTGCTTTTTCTAGCCTGAGTTGCCCAACAAGTTCAGTTTTTTCTTTCTGAAGCTTTTTGACTAAGCCCTCAGATGCCACTGCTCGCGCAACGGCAATTTTCAACTGATGAGCTCGTTCTTGGGCCAATTCTCCGAGTTTCTCAATTCGCCTGGTGGTCGCGCCTCGTACTCGAGGTGCCTGAGCTCCATTAGCTGCACGTTGTTTTTGGGCATGCAGGGGATTGGTTCCTACTTTTTGATTCGCACTATCGAGATCATGCTCACATTTCTCGACTTCTACTTTACAAAAACATTCTCTTACACAACGGAGAAGCCATGCAACCCATCCTTCGTTTGCAGATTTCAGTTTCGTAATTTGCAATTGATGAAATCGAGAAAAATTCTCTTTGCAGGCTTGAGGCGTTGCATTTCCATCCAGCATATGAAGTCGACCCTGTTTTGCATAATAGTCAAGAACAGGCTGCATTTTTTTTTTAAATTCTTGTGCTCTTCTTACCGCGCCCTCTGTGCGATCCTCGATTGGCGAAAACTTGGAATTGAATATTTGTTTACACCGATCACATACCTGGCGAAATACAGTCCTATCGATTGCATTTTCGGGTAAGACATCAACAAACAGATAGATAGTCCTTGTTTCAACACCTTGCTCACTAATAAATCGTTCTAGAAATTCGCATTGACTTACCGATTTTGGATAACCTTCGAGAATGATTCCTTTTTGCCCCTCTATGGCTTTTCTCAAACGTTGCTCAACAAGGTTTTGGATAATTTCAGGAGGTACCAGGCGATGGTTCAAAACGCCTTCTCTATATGAAGGAACAAGAGAATTCCCACTTTGAACTTCATCCCTCGCGATATCCCTTGTTGAAATATGGGCATATCCCTCAGCCTCTAGAAGCTGAGATATCGTCCCTTTCCCTGAGGCATGGCTCCCAATAAGCACATATATCAATTGCGGTGTAGACGCTCGAATTGCACTCATTTTATTTACTTTTTACCAAAACAATCTTGCAAACGGAAAAAATAATAACATTCTCATGCGTTAAAATACAATTTTTATTATTTAACACCTGCTCCTTGCAACACATTACAACTAAAAAATATTCTTACTTTGTGTTACTGAATGCGGATGATTATTTAACATGCTTAATATAAGGTGCATAGGAAAATTCGGAGGCGAAAATCGACAACTGTCATAAGCGGAGTCCATGTGAGCATCGAAATCATACGGTTGAATTTACGCAAAGACGCCACGGCGCAAAAACGCGGAGAAATATGATTTATAAAATCTTCGCGGCTTACGCGTCTTTGCGTTTAATTTTCTAAAGTAGTCTATCTTCGTTGGCGGAGGGCTTCATAAAGAAGAAGCGTCGTGGCAGTTGCGACATTGAGCGAATCGGCTACCCCTAGCATGGGGATCCGCATCTTAAGCGTGGCATGGCGCATCCACAGGTCGGAAAGGCCGAGTTGCTCTGTGCCCACGACAATGGCTAGCGGCCCCGTTAAATCAACGGCTGTGAATTCAGCCTCAGCATGCGGAGTAGCTGCTGCAATGGCGATATTGCGCTCTTGCAGCCATTTCAGGGTCGACTCTCCGTCGGCTTCAATCACGGGAAGGGTAAAAAGGGTGCCCGTACTGGCGCGCACGACATTGGGATTATAGATATCGGTACAACGGTCGCATACGATGACGCCATCTGCAGCTACCGCATCGGACGAGCGCAGAATCGTGCCTAGGTTCCCTGGCTTTTCAATCGCTTCGGCCACCACGAGCAAAGGGGGGTGTTTCTTAGCGGCGAGCCTGTCCGCTAAATCGTTAAGGGCCGTTTTCATTTGCTTAGCAATCGCGAGAAGTCCATCGGGGCGGTCGCGGTACGACAGCTTGTCAAATACCTGCGGAGCGCAAGAATAAATCTTAGCCCCGCTTTTTTGTATGGCGGCGATGAGAGCCGGTTCATTCGTGCCTAGAAAGTGCTCTTCGCAGGTAAAAAGAGTATCGATGGCGACATGGGCATGAGTGGCGCGGTAGAGTTCCCGATATCCTTCGATGAGAAACTCTCCGCTTTCATCACGGTCTCTACGATCGCGAAGGCAGAGGGCATACTTGACCTTAGGATTTTTTGTGCTGGTGATTGTTTCTAACATTATTTACCGCTCCATCTGGCAAACGTGCCGCTTGGTACGGGAAGGATAGAGCGTTTCTCGTCAGGGTGTATGGGAAGAGTCATTTCACCGGATTCGATCTTCCCCCCAATACCTTGCAAGGTCTGCTCAAGAAGATACTGCATGACAAGAGGGGTAAAGCCGGGGGTGTGCGAAGTGAAAATGACAAAGAGAGGTTTCTCGCTGAGCAGTTTGCGGCAAAGCTGCAAAATCTCTTGTAGATCGCGCTCGATCTTGAAGACTTCCCCCTGTTTGCCCCGTCCAAAACTTGGCGGATCAAGAACAATTCCGTCATAGTGCATCCCGCGCCTCTGCTCGCGTTGCAAAAACTTGATGACGTCTTCGACGATCCAACGGATGGGTTTCTGCTCAAGAGAATTACGCGCGGCGTTTTCGCGCGCCCAGGCGACGGCTGCACGGGAAGCATCGAGATGGCAACAGTGCGCCCCCGCCCTGGCGGCTGCCAATGTGGCCCCGCCTGTATAAGCGAATAAATTGAGAACTTGTGGGTTTTTGGCTTCTTGAATGCGCGTTTCCATCCATGTCCATTGACTGGCATGCTCGGGGAAAATGCCGATGTGGCCAAAATCAGTCGGCGTGACTTTAAACGTTATCCCCTGCAAAACGACATTCCAGGTCTCCGGCAAAGAACGTGAGGAAGACCAGCGATTGCCTTCATCGCGAGTGAAATGCGCATCCGCCCCTTTCCAGATATTCGAGGGAAGGACGGGGCGCCATACGGCCTGCGCACATGGCCTAGACAGTACGTACTGTCCGAAACGCTCGAGCTTATACTGGTCGCCGCTATCGAGAAGAGAATAGGTCATCGTTCAAAGCTCCTGAAGGGAATGCCAAAGCGCACTTTTCTGTAGAGCGCGCCCAATAGTCGGTTCGCGGTTGCCGCGATGATTGTTTCACGGGACAAAGGAAGATACATATGACCGACCTCAACCGGTTTCCCTCTTTCACCAATTGCCCCCCATACCGTCCCAACAGGCTTGTCAGGCAGGCCGCCGGAAGGGCCGGCGATTCCCGATACTGCAATTGCTAGGTCTGCTCCTGTCACCTTGAAAACGCCTGCGAGCATCTCGGCCACCGCCTCTGCACTTACAGCTCCGCAAGTGCGCAAGGTGTTTTCCGATACTCCTAAGAGGCCGGTTTTAAGTGGATTCGCATAGACGACAAGAGAACCGAGAAAAAAATCGGAGGCACCAGGAAGGGCTGTGATTTGGGCTGCCATTTTTCCGCCCGTGCACGACTCCGCAAAGGCCAGGGTCTTACCCTTGCCGTTGCCCTGGCCCTTAAACCAGCCATGAATCGCCTCTTCGATTTTTCCAGTGGGAGCCTCATAAAGATAAGTGCCGAAATCACGCTCCATCGCTTCAACACCCAGCTGAACATGGGACTTGTTTCTGCCTGAAAATCTCACGGTAAGCGATCCATACCCCGGATAAATCCCCGCTTGTAACTCGGGATAGTCAGCCGAAAGGCGGCGGAGTAGAGGATCGACATCATCTTCGCGTAGGCAGCACAGGTGCAGCGTCCTTGCACATTGCGTTTGAGGCTGTTTGCCTACGGCAGCAGGCAGCTCGGGCAGGAGCACTTCTTTCAGCATTACAGACATCTCTCGCGGAGGGCCTGGTAAAAGCGCAAGGTTGCGTTCCGGCTGCGAAAACAACCATCCTGAAGCTGTTCCCATGCGATTAGGCAGACGGGTTGCTTTAACAGGCGCAAGCGAGAGATCTTCCAGTGAGGGAAGATTTTTTCCATAGCGCATTTCTAGTTCAGCTGCGAGGCCAGGATCGCGCTCCAAAGCGGAATCGAAAATTTTTGCGGCGACTGTCCGTGTGATGTCGTCGCAGGTCGGGCCTAACCCGCCGGTTGTAATGACAGCGTCTGCTCTTGCAAGCGCATCCCTCAATCCTTGCTCCAAGAGCTTAGGATCGTCTGGCAGCACTGTATGACGCGCGACATGCCATCCGGCATTTGTGAGTTCCGTACTGATAAAGGCGGCGTTGGTATTCACGATCATTCCAGAAAGGACTTCATTCCCAATCGCAATAATTTCAATCGACACAAATACTCCTGGGAGAAACTGCAATCCCTTTGCGGACAAGGTGAGGATGGCTAGCAATCCATGGCCAACACTCTTTCCCTAGACGAATCGGAAGATTGATCTTCTGCCCATTGAGAACAAAAGGCGTTGGGAGGGTGGCTTTACGCATCCACTTAGAGAGGTCTGCAAAAAGCGGAGTATTCGGAAAACGGGGACTGCCGTCAACCTTGCCAAAGTCACGCGTGCGGGGATCTTGGAAAATCTGCGGATAAGAAAACTGCACACCCCAAGTAATGCTATCTACCGCGTGGACCATGGGATAAAATTTACCATCGACGCTGCTGAGGAAAATATGATGCAGCTGCAGCTGGATCACCGGCAGTAGCGGCTTAATCAGATATTTTGTCCCTGCTTTCATGGCGTAAAGAGAATCTTGCTCTCGCGTCAAAACAGAGGAGAAAAACGGACGCGATCTCTTTTCATCAGGCTCTTCACCCCTTTTCAGGGCTCCGGTGTAGGTTGTATATTCTTCCAGAAACTGCTCCTTGGAGACCCTGCCATGCGGCTCTTGCACCAAAGAACTGACGATATGGATCGTAAAGGCCGGCAAATGCGCAAAAAGGGCCGCCATCTCTTTTTCATCAAGCAGCACCTGCCAATGCAGCCACTTGGAAACTTGTAAAACGCCCTCTTGCTCAGGAGAACTGAGCCTGAGAGGCGCATTGTCTAGAGGAATCATAATGCTACTACCATTATAGACGGGGAGATTTCTTCAGAACCTGCATACCCGCTTTGCTTTTGACAAGCCAGGGATGAAGGAGGAGTAAGCACACTCCGCAGAAGATCGTTGCATCCGCTATATTAAAAATAGCAAAAGAATAGCCCCAAAAATTGAAATGGAACATATCGACGACATGGCCGTAGAGAAAATAATCCAAAACATTGGCACAGGCGCCGGTCAAAATTAGGGAGAGCGGCAACTTATGTTCCCCCTTTTTATTATAGAAAATAAGATAGAGCGCCATGCCTATGATCATCGCGATGCGAAGACCGAGGAGGATTTCTCGATACTTGGAAAAAGCCCCCCAAGCAGCGCCGTGGTTGATGACATGATTGAGAGAAAAATCGATTCCGAGCCAGTCGTGAAATACACCGATTCCCCCATAAGGAAAGGCGGGAAAGAACGCACTCATGACAGGAATGTGCTCATGCGTAAAGGCTTTAAGTCCGATATCCAGTCCGAACATCGTACATGCGATCAAGATGAGCACCCAACTTCGCATTACAGAAGCCCTTTTTCAAACTTTTCCTGCGCTTTCACCGTCATCGTCGCGTAAGGAATAGCTTCCAAGCGAGGCATGGGGATATCTTCCCCTGTGATATCGCAGACGCCATACGTATTTTCTTCGATTTTTTCCAGAGCGCGGTCGATCTGGCGCAGGATACTGAATTCCTTGCTCGTTACTTCAAGACTGATTACCCGGGTGAAGTCGTCGGTCCCTTCGTCAGCCTGGTGCTGCGAATATCCCTTGGATTGATCAGGTGTTTTTACTTCTTCTGTGACGCCGCGGACAAGCTGCGTCATCTGTTTTTTCATCTCTTCAAGACGCTCTTTGAATCTAGCGATGTCGGCTTTTTTCAGTGGCATACAGGATCTCCTTTAGTCAGGTCTTCTTCTGGTGCGATGTGTTCAATAGCATCCATTAGCTCATTCACATCCTTGAAACGTCGATATACACAGGCGAACCGGATATATGCAATAGTATCCATACTGCGAAGGTGCTGCATCACGATTTCTCCCATCTCGCTGGTGGAGATCTCGCGCACTTGCCTTTCCATTAAATCCGAGGTAATTTTATAGGCCAATCCGCGCACTTGATCATGGCTGATGCGCGTATGGCGGCAGGCCGCATCTAAACCCTTGATGAGCTTATCCTGCTGGAAATCTTCATACCGCCCATCCCGCTTTAGAACTTGAAGAGTAAGATCGATCGTCTCAAATGTCGTAAATCGTCGCAGGCACTTCAGACACTCACGCCGCCTCCGGATAGCATTCTGCTCATAGGCATTACGGGAATCTGTGACTTTCGACTCTTCTTCATTACAAAAAGGACAGCGCATGGGCGGTCTCCAAGAGAGCTTTCCTAAAAATACAGAAACAATTTTAGTTAAATTAGTGTCAAGTAATCCCGCTTAAAAAGCAAACGAGGAATTTGATTACAAGGTCAGACCATTCCACATTTGGCGAATCGCTTCCACCCGTTTTTTATTCGCGCCGGGCTGCTGAAAATCAAGATGTACTGCATCTCTAAATCCTACGCGGGAAGCAGATCGTATCTCAAAGCACCGTCGCGATTGGTTGTAATAAATATCTACATCGTCGATATAGGTCCCCTGCATAGGACCGGATGGAATCACGACGGTATAAGTATAGTGCAAATAATTGTCACTTTCCTCGATCAAGGAGGCGCGGGCCGGATCAAAATTTGGTATCTTTGCCGTTTGCAAAAGATTTTTCAAAGCCGAGACGGGATCAGAGAAATCAACCGGTACAGGGATAGGATCCGCATCATACAGGTCGCCCCAATAACTCTTTTCCTGGCTATTCACGCAGTTAGGGGTCAAGGGATTAGGCGGAAGGCGCCCTGCGAAATTTTCTCCCGTTCTTGCATTGATAAACGTCGGGAAGGAATATTTTTTCTCTAAAGCAGGATGCAGCCTGTGCGCGAGCGATTTCGCTCCCAGGCCGAAGGCGATGCTGATCGCCGATAGCGGCAACAATATGATAGCGGCTGTCTTCAAAACAGCGTCCCCTACCGAATGGAAAGTTTCCGTAGATTTTAAGACGAACTGGTCTTTCGATAATGGTTCCACCTCATACCATCTGCCAAAAAACAGACGGCCTGGCGCGATGCACGCGTCGCCGACTTGCTCGAGCCAGTGTGTTTCGAGAGGAACTTTATCTGGAACTTGGATCGTATTGATTAAACTTATATTCATAATCAGCCGGAACCTTTAATTACGCGCTGTGAATATACTCTGAATAATCAAAACTATTCAAACTTTAAAACACAAACTTAACAACAAATAATTATTTTATATTTAAAATACTGAACAAACATCACATAGTTATAATAATTTTCTATTTTAGCGTTATAAAATAATAGAAATAAAATATAAAAATTAGTATAATTAACTTCGCGATTTAAATTATATATACAAAGGAAATACCATGGCATCAATAACCTCATCAATAAGACCTGTAAGCATAGAAGGATCCCTACCCGCCGCAAGAAACTCCGTACCGGCGCCAGCCGCAGCCACCTCGTCTTCGTCCTTTTTCTAGCTCATGGTCTAGTATGCTCCTGTGCCCTAGCTCCAGCTCCAGCAGCTCATCTTCTAGACTTGCAGACATGCCATTATCGATTCGTTCAGTCCTTACACCAATACCGATAGCTACCTCCGGAATTGACCCTGCAGCACATGATTTCATAAGCGGTGTATATGGCAATGTACGAAATATGCGTGAACAACCCTCGTTCTCATAGGCGATAGGAACCATAAAGATGTAGATTTGGAAGATGCATTGTATGCAATAGTTTTCATAAATGCAGTCAAGGGGGATGCCGTTTTTCTTGAAGGATTCGAGTGTATGCAACCGGTCGCAATGAATGACGTACCTCCACTGCTCACGCCTCTAGGAGAGAGAGGGATACGTTTGCTTGGGTGGGATGACATGGCGTCACATGCTCGAACTGGAGAGAATATGGAGGGGCTCAACAAGAATCTGGCGAGGCTCAAGCATTGTGCAACACACATGGCCCCAGATCTTTTTGCAAAGGAGTACGATCATTTTAATAGGGAGGTCGATCATAATAAAAGGGAGTTCGATCGTCTAAGAGAGGACAGAAACCGTGCAATGGAGCGCGCAGTTGATGCATGCACTGGGAGAAGATTTGTCATAACCGGGGACGCCCATGTAAATACCCAACTACTGACTCATTTTATTCGTAATCAAGAAAAGATCATGTACATTTGTACCCGGAATAAAGCACCTGGCGAAGACAGGGCGACAGTCTTCTCTAAGCTCCCTAAGTTCAGACCGGCATCTGCAGGAGCAGGACCATGTGCGAGATTAGGGAGCAGGCTTGACTGGTTACGTGGAATTATACCACGCGTCTGGCAAGCTTATAGGGATTCGGACGGATAATTTTTTGGCCTTGCTCATCCTACCATGCATGTCGCCCCGATAGGGCCAATGTCATTAACTTAAAAACGCGAGGCATCTCTTTTATGGAGTGCGGCGACCTGGCGCCGTTTTGTTAGGCATCGACTTGGCGATGCCGGGATCGCGCGTCTAGCCGCGCGAAAGAAAAGCGGCGCCAGGTCGCCGCACTCCATACCACCTTAGGACTTCTTAAGTTAATGACATTGGGATAAATTCACTTCTGGATGAGTCATTTTCCTGAAGGACAATGAGTCGTCCAGAATGGCTCCTCTACGGATAAAGGGATCGGCTCGATATAAATACCCTCTTTGATCCGATCAGTCGGATTTGTGATAATCACATCGTCATCAGATAAACCTGCGATAATCTCCATCGCATCGCCATAATCGCGTCCAATTTTAACCTCTTGCAGATGCACAGTATGGCCATGTTTGACGATGGCTATATAGGGCGGGCCCGAACGGATGATGACAGCGGCTATGGGAACAATATACGTTTTTCTCTCAGGCTTGAATTTCATCTTCACTTCGGCATACAGGCCGGGGACGAGTTGCCCGTTACTATTATCGATATTGATCTGGGTCAGCAAGGTACGGGCCAGGGGATCTAATGATTTGGCATTCCTGTCGATAACGCCTCTGAATACTTTTTCTGGATACTCGGGTATTCTAACCTCCGCCGACATGCCATCTTTAATTAAATAAAAACAGGGTTGAGGGACGTCCACAAAGGCACGAAGGACATCGCATCTTGCAATCTGAAAAAGGGCTTTATTCTGGTTGAACTCCTCTGGATAACCAAGAGGGTTGTTATTACTTCCGAGCGTAATGAGATACCCTATATCGATGTCTCTAGTCGTAATGATCCCATCGAAAGGCGCGTAGATGTGTTTGAAGTCTTGCAGCGTCTGTAAGTAACCGAGATTGCCTTTTGCAGCCGCCGTATCTCCTATCGCCGCCTGGTAAGCTGTCACCATTTGGTCGACTTCTTCCGCAGAAATCGCCTCAGGGTTCCGTTCATATAATTGCGTCCATCTTGCTGCCGTGATGCTGGCAATATTCTCTTTGGCAATAAAGCTAGCGAGTTCCCCTTCGGCCTGCATCACTTGTTCCTCGATATCTGGAACATCGATTTCAGCTAGCAATTGCCCTTTTTTTACACGATCGCCGATATCGACATGAAAATTTTTTAAATAACCGTTTACTCTAGCCCATATCGGAGAAATATTCATGGCCACCAAGTAGCTGGGTAAAATAAGCTCCTGATCTTTTTCATCTGCATGCACAGCCATTACCATGAATGATAAAGGTATGTCCTTGTCTGCAATATGCGTCGTTTTTCTTTCACGCAGCTGCACGAGGGCGTAAACTGATAGCACAATGGCTGCTAGCGCTAAGATCGAAAAGAGGGCAATTCCTATCTTTAGACTTTTGCGTTGGTCTTCGGGCTGATTATTCGAGGTCATTTCTCAAGTGTTGTTTGTGTTTCTATCTTGGATATATAGGGGTTTGGAGTTTTGCGGAGATAAGAAAAGATCACGGGGATGAAAAAGAGGGTGGTGCAAGTCGCCAAAATCAATCCCCCGATAACCGCCCTGCCTAAGGGGGCATTTTCTTCCCCCGCGGCCCCCAGGCCAATAGCCATAGGGATCATACCGATGATCATCGCCAGGGCTGTCATCAGAATAGGCCGTAAACGAATAGTGGCAGCTATCAACACGGCTTCCTTGTTTGATCTATTCTCCAGCAGTTGTTGGTTGGCGAACGATACCAACAAAATACTATTCGCTGTGGCGACGCCTAGGCTCATGATCGCTCCCATCATGGAGGTGACGCTGAAGGGGGTATGGGTGATAAAAAGGATCAAGATGACGCCAGAAATAGCCCCTGGCAGAGTCAGAAAAATGATCAGTGGATCGACCCAGGATTGGAAATTAATGACCAAAATCAAATAGATAAGGATGAGGGCAAAAATAAAGCCAAGCCCCAATTTTCCATAAGCAAGCCACATATCCCGTACCTGTCCTAGAAGACGGATCTCGTTGCCGGGAGACAGCCCCGCTCGGTACTCATCGACGATTTTCTGGATCTTGCTGGCGACTTGCCCAAGATCGACACCCTGCACATTTGCATAAACATTATAAGTCGGCTGGACATTGTAATGATTGATCACCGCTGGAGTCAGTCTTCGCTCAAGGGCGGCCATATTGCTAAGAAGTTCCGAACGACTGGTAAAAGAATTCGAGAGAGGCAGTCTAATTTTTGCACGGTCTGAGGAAATAGGCATGCGCATCAGCTCATCAATATTTTCCACTCTGTATTTTGGAGTTTGCACAGCAATGAGATAAGGAAGGCCCATCTTTCGATCTAACCAAAAGTTCGGGGCAATGACAGTGCTGTCGCTATAAGAGACCAACATATCTCTGCTAAAATCGAATTGTGTAAGCCCTTGCTGGGAAAGTAGAGTGCGATTGACCTTCAAGAATAACTCGGGGGCATCGACATCTTGATGGAGATGGACATCTACCGCGCCAGGAATATGGGATATCTTTTCGACTAACTCTTGAGCTAATTGTAAATTGTGTTCCTTGTCGTAACCGATAACGGCCACATCGATGGGGGTCGGCAATCCGAAGTTCAAGATCTGACCTATCAGATCACCAGGTTGGAAATAAAATAGATAATTCGGGAAACGTCTCTTCAGCCGCTCTCGAAGCTCTCGCCTATAGGTAGAGGTGGAATTGCTTTTCGAAGAATGAAGGGAAATTAAGATCTCCCCATCCCACGTGCCCACCATGGCGTTGTCCCCATATGCCAAATTATAAGACACTGCAGGCACGCCTATATTGTCAGTGATAAGATCGATCTCTTCTTCTGGGATGACCTTTTTGATCTCCTCCTTCACACTTCCGAAAATCTGTTCGGTAACCTCTATGCGTGTTCCCGTTGGGACCCTCACATGCAATCTCAATTGATTGGCATCGACAGCAGGGAAGAAATCAACACCGATGAAGAATGCTATAAAGATCGAGCAGCAAAAGAGGAGCGCAAAGGCAAGACAAACTTTTTTGCGATTTTCTAACGCCCGTCCCAAAGTTCTGCCATAACCTTCTCGAAAACGATGAAAACCCCTTTCAAAAGATTCATGGCATTTACCGAAAAATGATCTTTTATCGCCCTCTACTAGATCTTCGTGCTTCATGAGATAATTCATCATCACCGGGATCAATGTCCTAGCCCAAATATAAGAAGCAAGGATGGCGAAAATAACTGAGAACGCGAAGGGAATGAAAAGGAACTTGGAAGGCCCTATTAATAACGAAATGGGAAGAAAGACAATGCAAATAGCCAGCGTCGAAACAAACGTCGGAATGACCACTTGGTAGGAGCCTTCCAGAATCGCTTGCTGAAGAGGCCTTCCTAAAGCTCTTATGCGCTCTATATTTTCCAATGTGACAATAGCGTCATCCACCAGAATACCGATCGATAAGGCCAACCCGCCGAGAGTCATTAAATTGAGGGAATAGCCCATCCAGCTAATAAGAATAATCGATGTCAATATGGAAAGGGGGATCGAGACCAGGACAATAAGGCTGCTTCTCCAGCTTCCTAGAAATAAAAGCATAAGGAGCCCAGTCAACAATATAGCGAGAAAAGCTTCTACAAGCACATTTTGGATCGCCACTTGCACAAAAATCGATTGGTCGAAAAGCAGCTTAATTTTCGCCCCCTTAGGAGCAGAAGCTTGAAGAGAGGGGAGTTTCTCTTTGATCTGATCGACAATCTCGAGGATCGACGTAGAGCCATTTTTCAGAACTGGCAGCAAAACCGCCCGCTGGTCTTGATCGTGAACAATATTGTTCTGAGGTGGGAATCCCAAGTGTGCAAACGCCACATCGCGTAAATAGACGATGGAATTATTGAGAACAGCAACAGGTATGTCGTTATATTCTTCGGGCAATTCAAAGGTGTTATTCGCGTTGACCAAATAGTCGATATCGCCAATCCGCGCATCGCCCGTCGGCAAGATCATATTCTGCCGCTGGATGGCCTCCATAACATCTCGAGGCGATAGTCCTCTGGCCTGCAGTTTTTCGGGGTATACATCTACCATCAGTTCCCGCACCTTGCCTCCAAATGGTGTGGGCAAGGTAACACCTTGGATGACAGCGACTAAATGACGAAGCCGATAGGAAGCATAATTGTACAGATCTTGCTCTGTGAGCGTGTCGCTGGATACGAGCATCTGGACAATGGGGACAGTCGAAGGGGAATAGAGCAATACTACAGGAGGAAAAGTCTGAGGCGGCAAGCGGCGGAGGATCTGTTGCGAGGTAGCCGTCACTTGCGAAGTGGCAATGCCGACATCGGTGCCGGGATGAAAATAGATCCGGATCAACCCCATTCCAGCCAAGGTTTGCGATTCGATCCGTTCGATGCCATTGACCGTGCTGGATAAGGCGAATTCGCTGAAGCTCGTGATACTCTGCTCGAAATCTTCAGCTGTCAGTCCGGCATAAGACCAGACCACGCTGACAACAGGTATATCGATATTAGGGAAAATCTCTTTGCGCGTTTGGATAGAGTACCACCCGCCGAAAATCAAAATGAGAAGGGCTGCCACGACGAACGTGTAAGGGCGTCGAAGAGCTAGCCGTACGATCCACATATTAGTGTGAAACCTCTAATTTCCTTCCCGTCTCATCCCACCCGCCGCCTAGAGCTTTTATTAATTGGATGGTATTTCCGTACGCTTGCCCGAGTAGCATCAAATACGCCCGTTGATTATCTAACACTTGCCGTCTGTTATTCGTAACGTCCAGATAATTGATAACCCCCAATTTGTAGCGGTCGGAAGCAATCACAAAATTGGTCTTAGCTGCTTCCACCGAATCTGCCAAGCTATCCATGCCTTTCCCTATCCACTCCAGATTGGAAAGAGCATCTTCGACCTCCTGAAAAGCAATTAAGACCTTTTGCTTGTAGAGGTCCGCGGATTCCCTGAATTGGGACCAGCTAAGCTGGACATTGTAACTCCGCCTCCCAGCATCAAAAATGAATTGCGAAACATCCGCTGCAGCCAACCAGTACTTGCTTTTGTCTTTGAGAAAATTCGACCAATCAGGGCTGCGGAACCCAAGTCCCCCCGTAAGAATCAGCGAAGGGAAATAGGAGGCGTAGGCGACGCCAATTTGCGCATGATAGGAGGCCATGAGCCGTTCTTGTTCGATCAAATCAGGGCGCCGAAGTAGCATCTCGGAAGGGATTCCTGAAGGAACTACCGGCGGGAGATTCGTCAAAAGCAAAGGAATGGATTCGATTGTAAATTCTGAGGGTGTAACACCTAGTAAGACTGCAATTTGATTTTCGAAAAGAGCGCGGATCTCCAAGGCAGAGAAATACTGGGATTCCACATTATCCAGATCCTGCTCGATTAACGTGACAGGCGTATAATCGACCACTTCCCCTTCGTATCTGGCTTGATGAATTTCCCTAGCATTTTTACGAGTGTCGATGATCGCACGAAGCAACTCGATTTGAGCATCTTGCACGCGAAGTTGAAAATAGGCACCCGCAACCTCTGCAGTCAGCACTAATAATACAGCCTGAAACGCTTCTTTTTGGGCCTCCATACTTAATTTTGCCGACTTGTATTCACTCCTTATTTTTCCCCAGAGGTCAACTTCAAAACTCAAACTCAAAGGTAAAGAATATTCGTATTCCCATACTCGGCTCTTGGTTGTGAATGGCTTGTTGGAATTCGGCCCGAAAGGATATTTATTTAAGAATTCTGTGTTCCGATAACCGGGCGTGAAATTGATTTGCGGAAATAGTCTTGATTTAACAATTTTCGCAATATCCCGCGCCTGTTCTACTCTTTCGCCGGCTGCCATTAGGCTCGGGTTATTTGCGACCGCCTGCTGAATCAAGCTATTTAGCTTTGGATCTTGGAAAATCTCCCACCACCCTCCCACTTCTGCAAATAAATCAGTATTTTTCGGTGTGTTTTTCCATTGCTCAGATACAGCCATGTCAGGGGGGTCATAGGACGGCTCAAACGAGCAGCTAGAAAATAATAAAACTATGGCACTCCAAATGAAATTGCGAATAGTTTCTGTTTTATTCACGGAATACCTGGTGCGCTTTCCTCACAACTATCATTAAATTAGCCGATATTCAATAGAAAATGTTGTGTTTTTGTATCCGGTCGCTTCATGATTAAGATTTTGAACAATCAACCCCTCTTTCTGATATGGTCACTCTCGTTGAAAATGAAAAGGAATTGCAGGACGTAGTAGTTGAACTTTTTGATATTGGATCGATTCAATTTGGTTCTTTTAAGTTGAAGAGCGGGGTCGAATCGTCTTATTACATCGATTTACGCCGTGCGATCTCTCATCCAGATTTGTTAGCTCGGATGTGCGATTTGATGTGGCAAAAAGCAAGCTCTCTTTCATTCGATGTCCTTTGCGGAGTCCCCTATGCCGCCCTTGCTTTAAGCACAGGAATTTCTTTGCGTCACAACAAACCCATGATCATGGTACGAAAAGAGGCAAAAGATTACGGAACACGTCAACTTATCGAAGGGATTTACAAAGAAAACGACCACGCTCTTATTATAGAAGATATCATCACTTCAGGTGAGAGCATTGTGACAACAACACAGACCCTGCATTCCAAAGGGATTATAGTAAAAGATGCTGTTGTATTTATCGATCGTGAACAGGGCGGCGGAGAGCGCGTAGAATCTCTTGGGATCTACGTACATCCGGTGCTCACTATTTCCCGTGCCATTTCCATTCTTAAACGTGTAGGCCGTTTTTCGGAAAAGCCAGCCCTTGCAGGCCTTGCTGAAATGCGCCAACCCCTGAGTTATGCGAGGCGAGCAGAACTGGCATCCCATCCCCTATCCCGAGAGCTGCTCCTCATTATGGAGGAGAAAAAGACCAACCTAGCTGCCTCTGGGGATCTTACGAGCACAGCCGACTTGTTTAGGTTCGCAGATGCTGTGGGCCCATCTATCTGCGTCCTGAAAACCCATGCAGACATCATCGAAGATTTTGATGATGCATGTATCCAAGCCTTGCAGGTGTTAGCCAAGAAACATCGATTTTTGATTTTCGAGGATCGAAAATTTGCTGACATTGGCAATACGGTAACGATGCAATACCAAGGAGGGGTTCACAAGATTTCTTCCTGGGCGCATATCATCAATGCACATGCACTGCCCGGGCCTGGGATCATTCAGGCTCTTCAAAAAGTGGGAAGTGCGTCTGGAGCCGGACTACTCTTGATTCCACAGTTAAGTTCATCCGGTGCGCTTACCGATGATTTTTACGCACAGAAAGTGCTGCGATTAGCCGAAGCACATAAGCCTTTTGTTATGGGATTCATCGCCCAGAAACAACTAAGCCACGATCCCCATTATCTCCACTTCATGCCTGGCATCCACCTTGGCAATAAGGGAGATCCGTTAGGGCAACAATACACCACGCCTCACCAGGCAATTCTTAACGGAGCAGATGTGATCATTGTTGGCCGTGGCTTATATGAAGCTGAAAATCCGCGATCCGAAGCTGAAAAATACCGCGCCGCCGGCTGGGAAGCGTATCGCCAGCGTCTTCAGAATTGATGAATTAAGGCTCAACAGTCAACACGCCGCTCTGGCCGCCATATTGTTTGCTGGTTGTACACCATCAAACTATGCATTAAACTTTATTATAAAATTTTATACTGTAAAAAAGAACAGCAAGAAGCTATAATAACATAATTGTTTTTTTACAAATTATAACTATTAGTATTAAATGAGGTTTTTATGAGTACCGTTACAAGTCTTTCTGGTGGTGAAGCTGCACAGGCTATAAGAGAAATAAATTTAGCAAGTGCACATGCTGCTATAGATAATGCAATTATACAGGTGAGCGCGCTCGCGAAACTTGAAATCCATGTGAGGGATGCGTTTGATAAAGCCGGAGCGGCCATACGTTGGGCATTACGTAATGTAAATAAAATTGACCCAGGGACAAGCCCTGAGGATCAAGATCAATATTATGGTGTACACGGGAGATTCAACGCACTTAACTCGATCTACACGAACCATGCATCAAGACTTCCTAGATAGACCCAATTCTTAGAAGTAACAAAAGGCCATCTAGCCACGCTAGATGGCCCAGAGAGGAATTTCCCAGAAGGGACCGGCACTCGCCTTATTAGGATCGCCGCTTCGAACCCACAGCGCAGGCCAAACTATTGGCCTGCTTCCTCTTTACCCTCGTAGCTGTTTATGCAATAACGCCCATTAATTCTCTGAAACTTTTGATTTTTAGCTTGAAGCGATGCTGGGTGGC